>PPYF01017052.1_pt1 | contig 18470 bp, 32 predicted proteins | sample 1559871 | NCBI WGS metagenome assembly PPYF01 (sample SAMN08240021, study PRJNA423297) | Human gut metagenome, whole genome shotgun sequencing project. | reverse complement strand
CTTTCAATTTCTTCACTAGTGAATTAGTTAACTTGTCTTTTGGTATTTCAAGATAGTCAATGCTATCTACTGTTAATTTACCATGTATTTGAGCTTCGGTATAATCCTTAGCTTTATTTTTAATGAACTGGTTAATACTAGTATAATCCTTACTCAACTTGCGTGATGGATCATTCCAAACTTTTTGCTTCATTCTAGAACCATCATCAGCATCAAAACGCCACAAGTTTCTTAGATATGAAGGGTTAGGCTCACCTATTTTTGCTGTCCTGTTTAAGCTTTGATTTAATGACCCTTTAATACCTAAGCTATCTCCATGAAAGTAAGTAGTTTTAGTTTTTATGTCCTTTTTAAAAACTATAATAACATCACCGTATTGGTTTAATGCGTTGTCTATTGGCTCATTTTCTCTGTGATCCCATAGATAACCATACTTTTCAAAGTCTGATGGTTTGAATTTATCAACGTCTTTTTTAGGGATATTAAATAATTTCTCAGTAGCTTCTTTTCTATATGAAGTATTTAGCGTTCCACCACTAGTATTAGTTTCAAATTGATTTTTAAATCCATTATTTAAAACACTTTCTAAATTTTCAGCTTTAACTCTCATTCGAACATCAACAGTTGGTAATGAACTAAGTTCTGCTATTTTATTCAGTTGCTTTGTAATATTATCTTTTACTGCTTTTCTTGTTTCAGCAGTTGGCGGCATTGATGTTGGCCTTTCTGCCCATCTTTGCTCAATGTAATCAGAAATACTAACATCATGAATATGTTTCAAAGTCTTGGGTACAAATTTGTTCTTTCTTGGAGCATTAAGACTAGGCAACATATTTAGACTAAGAATTTTAACATTACTAATCTTTTTCCAGTCTCTATAGCTCAACGCATTGCGATACACATAATGCCCTTTACCAGTTTCAGGATCACGACTCCAACGTGTTTCAATATCTGGCAAATTTTTGTCATATGGAACTGTGGTACATCTACAATAGGGATGAATTAACGGATAATTAATTCCGTCTCTTTTATCTTTGACATTAAAAATGCGCTCATCTAAGTGGGCGCATTGGTCGCAAGTATGACTTTCTAATGTTGCTAAATACTGATACTGTTCAATATCACTGTCTTTATAAAACTGAGCTGTAGCTTCTTCTGCAGCATGCCCCATCTCAGTGATAACTAGTCTATGTAAATCTCTTTCGGAAACTTTTTGGAATCTGTCTCGCATCATTCTAACGACTTTGCTTGGAGAGTAACCAAACAAAGTACCTCTTAAAAGTGCATCGGTTAACTCATCAGGTAGGACTTCCGTGTATTCTTTCCAAATACGCTTACTGAAATCACTACCTTTCCAAGGTCGATAAACAATGTTTTCTAGTTGCTGTTCGTTAAAGTGATTTAGTTTGATATCTAATTGACCAGTAGCACGATACTTGTTGTAAGCATCTAAATAGTAACTGTTCTGATACTGTTTAGCTAAGCCTGTTTGCATTCGCAATTGTTCAGCCATGCCGTACTTTTTAGAAAACTCAACCATCTGTTCATGTAATTGTTGAAGTCTAAATATGCGACTCTTGTAGTATTCAGCATTTAATTCTTTCTCATAGCCACCAGCTTTGGCTTTTCTTTCAAACTCTTCTAGGGTCATAGACCACTTAGTTGAGTTGATATTGCCCAAGACGCTAGCAGCCTGTTTAAGCCCTACATGGTTCTCATTAGCATATCTTTGTAAGTATCCTAACGCCTCTTTTTCGATATCATGCTCTAACTTTCTTAGGCGTGACTGCATAGCAGCTTCATAGTCTGCTGACGCTTCTAGTTGCTTTTTTTTAGCAAATAAAGCACGTTTTTTCCAGTATTCACTACTCTTCATTGTTGTTTTGTACGCCTGTGCCGTTTAAATCTTCAGCATAGGGATCATTTTCTTGTCTATCTTTGGCTAAGTCTTTCAGTTCTTGTTGCCAATCATCAACAATAGGATTAGCTTTAGCAACTGCTTCTTTTGAACTGTAGTTTGCTACTGTAGAGACGATTTGAGCCTTGGTTAAGCTATCCTCTACCTTAGTCCTCGCCCAATGTTGTGATATATGACGCTTGTCAGCATCAGAAAAGTTAAGATATCGCATAATTGCACGGACAAGCTCGTTAATTGCGTGTTCAAAATAAGTTTGCGTCTTAGCTGCTTTCAGTTCCAAATGAGAATACAGCATTTTGATTGCTACACCACTTGCGTTGCTACTCTCAAAGTTAGCTGGATCAATACCTTGACCAAACAAGAAGATATTATCTCTAGTAATTTTCAAAGCATCATCACGAGCTTCAACAGGAATATCAATTTGGAGCTTATCAACACCACTTTTATCGCCATTACCAGCGTTATTAATCTTAATGGACTTATACTCTTTAAGATCATTCATAAAATCCTTTAAGCTTGCCCCACCATAGTTAGTTAAGACAAGGATTACAGTTTGAACATCGTCTAAATCATTGATAAATCCATTGTAGATATCATCGTAAGCATCAATTAAGCCCTTATACTTGTTAAGTTCAGGCAATCTATATTTATTTTTAGGGAATTCGATGAAAGGAACACGTCCGAAATTATGTTTCAAAGTGTTTGATTGTCCTGTTTCATAGCCTGCACTCAAGTCGTAAGAAGTAATAATGTTGTATGGTTCAATTACTTCATTATTAGTTGTACTAGTCTTAAAAAATTGTGCTTCTTTGTCAGTCCAGTATTCATGAACTGTGAAATACTTGCCACTGTCTGGATCTAGTTGCTTATAGCTTCTAAGTACACCGAGCAGTTTATTATCCAAGGTCGTTGCATAAACTGGCGTAATTTGGTCAGGTTGGATAATTCCATATCGAAAGTTGCCATCTTCATCAATCCAATAGTGCAACCAAGCTCGACCAGCATTAGAACTATCTACTAGTAAAGCATTAAGTGTCAAAGCTCTATCGTCGCCCAGAACATCAATAATTTTTTTATTATCACTATCTTTACCCACATCGATATCAGGGAAAACAGTCGCAACATAACCTGCTTCTTGATCTACTAGCAATTGATAAAAGTTAGACGGAATACGATTATCCGCACTTCTTAATGGGTCTTTTTTACCTTCTTTGTTAAGTTCGGGCTTACCGTCATTTCTAGTAGTGATATCAGTTTTGTTTTCATAATAATTAACTGATTTTTTATAATCATTAATCATTTTGGAACGACTGGAAGAAGTGTTTTGAATTAACTTTTTTAACGCATCTAATTCCAAGGTATGAAACCTCCCTTCTTGTTCTTGCTATAGATTGCATATCTTAAAGCATCTAGCCTATCGTTATGCCTTACATCATTTTCTTTAAGTGGCTCGCCTGTCTTCTCGTCCCAAGCGTATTGATATAGTTCTTCTAATAGCCCTTTTGATGCTGACTTAGCTATAAAAAACTTACCTTGTCTCATCTTTTGGGCTACATATTCAATTCCGGGTAAGATATTTTTATTAGCATTAATTGCGTTGATACCATTTGACTGAAATTCATTAAGGTTATCAGGTCTAGCACTATCAACGTAAAAAATAAGGTTACGACCATATTCAGTCTGTAACCTTTTTGCTATATCTATCCAGTAAGATATGAATTTATGTCTTTTAGTAAAATCTTTTATCACATAGGTATTACCTTGATTATCATCACCAAGTAACAGTATTGGATTAGGGTGTTCAAATCCCCAGTCAACGCCACAGTAGTAATTGAGACCATCAGGAATATTTTTATCATCAATAACCATAGTGTTAGCATTAAAATCTTGATAAACGATTCCTTCGCCAGTTACCCATTGACCAAGTATTGAACGATCATAAAACATCCCTCTTGGTGTAGCAGCCTTTAGGGCTTCAACATAATCCTTTGCAAGAAAAGTGTTGTCGTCAATAGTAAAGCTAAATGCTTTAATTCTTGCCCTTGGGTCATGATTGTCTATGTAATCAGTCTTAAGCCAGTGTGTAGGAATATCTGGGTTTGTGTCGCAGATAATCCTTGCTGATCCAACAGAACAACGCTGCACAATTTCTTGAAAAACTTCATGCGTTGCTAGTGATGCTTCGTTAATGTAAGCACCGTAAGAAGTCATACCACGAATAGCACCAATACCACGCACTGAACCTGTATAAGCTGGTACAATATCAACTCCAAAAAGATGATAGTGTCCGTGTCTATCTGTATTCATCACTATGCCAAATTGATTTTCGATTGATGAGATAACGTTGGTATAGATTGAGTTAGAACTATACCCTGCAAGAATGTATTGCGGGTGTGGTTCTTTTTCTCTTTCAGCAAGTTGCTTAATACGCTTTAGCTCTAAGAGAAACAAATAGTTATCTATCACTGTCTTACCAGCACGAACAGCACCATTTAAGATTAGGTACTTCCAATCATCATTAAGGTAGGATTGTAACACCTCAATCTGTTTCTTTGTCAGTAGATTTATCAGTGCCAACTTTTTCTGCCTCCTTAATTAGCTTATCTAACACTTGATCTAGTTGCTCGTTGTCTTCTGTACCTAATCGTTCAGCAACAACAGCCTTAGCTTCTTTAATTCTTGCATCAGCTTTAGTACTTCTTATCTTAGCAAGTACTAACTCACGCTCTTCTTTAGATAATTGACTATCGTTGTACTTATCACGCCAATTATTCTTCAAAAAGAAAATCATTGCTGTGGTGTTACCTGATAAGGCTTTTTTCAGCAATGCGTTTTCTACAATGATATTAATTTCTTCACGACCTCTTTTTAATGCCTGCCCAATCTGTATATGCTCACGTTTCCATTTATTTAGGGTATTAATACTAATTCCCATATTATGAGCTATTTGCGCATCAGTAAGACCATCACGTTTCCAGCCTCGAAGAAGTACAAGTTTATCCTTATCTAGCCACTCTTTATACATCGCTCTAGCCATTGCAAGTAACATCACCACCTTTAACGCAAAATAAAAGGCTACTCTTTCGAGTAACCCGTTAAATCCTATCTTGTATTCTCTTATTTTAGTTTTGAAGCTCTAAGCATTTGTCTTGCTTCTTTAATTCCAACTTCGCAATTTTTAATTTGATCAATCCAGTCTTCATACATACTAGCTTTCAAATAATTAAAATCACTTTTTGCATAACTGGCTTTAAGTTCTAATTCATCGACAATGTTCAATAATTCAGTGTTCATAGTTATTTACCTCTTACTTTTTCTTTTCATTGTCATGATAACTCTTTCAAAGTATAAGTCTAGTTATTCTTGAATTAACTTGGCACTTTCACCTGTAAATTTTTCCCAACGATCAATAATTACGTCCACCCACTTAGGTTCTAGTTCCATAATATAAGCAGTACGATTAAGCTGTTCACACGCGATTAGAGTTGAGCCACTTCCACCAAACACATCTAGAACTTTTTCTTCTTCACGACTACTGGATTTAATTGCTCTAGCACATAAAGGGATTGGTTTAGGCGTGGCATGGCCGCCTGTTTTTTCTCTATCATTGCCAGATACACGATCAAAATGCCACACATTGTTCATATTGTCATGCACATTATCAAAATATGGTCTAGTTGAATAAAATTCTTTTTTTATTTCTTTATAATCCTTTTCAATCTCTTCATACTTTTTCGAAAATCCATTAGTCGCCTTAAAGTATTGTTGCAGTTGCTTATAATAGCGTTCCGATATAAGAGACCATTGCGATTTGGTAAACCAGTGCTTATACATAGCTGTTCCAGTGATCTCATCACATTTTGAAGAAGTTAATCCTACCCGGTTGGCTTCTTCGACAAGGTAAAGACGAATTTTATCCCATTTTTTATAATAGTTATCTGAGTTATTATTAAATCCTTGAACTCCGCACATCACAAACAAACATTTTTCGTCAGCTGGTGCATAGCATCTATTTTCAGCACGCATTTGTCCTTGTCCACTTTTTTTATCCCAAGTTATTAAATTCCTAAATGTAATTTGACTATTTTTTATCATTGGCTTCAATATGTTCGAATAGATATCCATTAATGGTTCATCAATACCCCAGCAATACCAAGAACCGTTCCATTTTAAGTTATTAAATGTTATTGGTATCCATTTTTTATTAAATTCTAGCAAATCATCGTAGTTCATATTATCATTTGCTACACCATCTTTTTCTTTTTTCATTCCGTAAGGAGGATCTGTAAAAACCAAATCGGCTTTAATACCTTCCATCAGCTTTTTTACTTGCTTAGGATCAGTACTATCACCACACATTAATCTATGACGTCCCAATTGATATATTTGTCCCGGCTTGGATTTGGGAACTGCAGGAGTCTCTTCAATGTAATTATCTTCAATAATTTCGTCAGTCTCTAAGTGGTCGTCTATATCCGTATCCAAGTCAAAACCAAATTCAGACATGTCAATATCCAGAATATCGTTTAATTCCTGATCTAATAAATCCTTGTCCCAATCCGCAAGCTCGCCCACCTTGTTATCAGCTAAACGATAAGCATTAACTTGCTCCTTGGTTAACTTGTCAGCAACTACAATTGGAACCTCTTTATAGCCTAATTTCTTAGCAGCCTTGTATCTTGTATGGCCAGCAATAATTACTCCATCAGTATCGACAACGATAGGCTGTTGCCAACCAAATTCCTTAATAGAATTAGCTACTGCATCAACAGCATCATCGTTATTTCTAGGGTTATTTTCATAGGGTTTAATCTTATCAATTGAAACTGTTTTTACTTGCATTTTAAACTCCTAGTCTAACCAATTGGCAATTATACAAGCAATTGTAGTGATTAAGATAACTAATAATATAAATCCAAAGTAAATAAGTGCTGGACTAAGCACTAACCACCATGACCAACCAACAAGTCCCATAATTCTGGCAATTGCAAAAATAATTGTTAAAACGATTGCTAAAAATTTCATAAATATCTCCATCAAAAAAGCTAGTCTCTCGACTAACTCTCCAATTTTTTAAAATGTCATGTCCTGCTAACTGAACTTATCAGTTAACTAATAGCGAAATGTGGAATCGAACCACCCCGCAGCCGTTTTCACGACCCGCTCTAACCATTTAAGCTATATCGCTACCTTTTTTATAAAAAATAGAAGTTGCGCAACCTCCTATGGCAAAGAGCGGAGTTACGTATCTTTGACCGACTTACCGCTAACCATTAAAACAATCAACCTTAAGCACAAAAATGTTGTTTCAAGAATTAGATTAACTTTACTTAAAGAAGGAAAATAAAGCTAATCTATAGGACTAGCTGGGCTCGAACCAACACTACACAGGATCAAAACCTGATGCCTTACCAATTTGGCTATAGTCCTAGAATGCTCTGTCAGGTACAGAGCTAAACCAGAAACTTTTTTGACTGTAAATTAAACGACAAGTAATACATGTTTTGTGAATATGAATTACTATTACGGATAAAACGCAAATATATTGCATGACAAGGTATATTTGCTTAACGCCTGCTTTCCGACAGGCAACGGGCAGGCAAGGAGTCGAACCTCGCTAGATATTTATGAAAGAAGATTGCCTTCTTTCTAATTCCAAATTGTGTTCCGTTCTACCCACGGTATCTGCTGCGGTCCACTGCGAACAGATAACCAGCTCTTAGTCTACGCTCTCCCTCGAAACCGTTGAGGGGTCATGGCGATAGAAGGTTGCACCTAAGCTACATACTATTACACATAATAGTCTGATAATGACTACCTGCTTAGGTGCTATAAGCCAAGCAGGAATTGAACCTGCTTAACTTGAATAATTAAGAAACTACGAGAAATATTTTATTAGAGGTCTTTTTTTATCGTCTCTCATCGATTAGCCCGCTGTCTCGGGCTATAACCGCCAGTCGAATCGAACGACTGCTAACGCCTACCAAGGACGGTCAGTCAATTGTACTTACACAATCAAGATCTTCTATTAATTTAAGAAAGGAGTATTTTTTAAGTTCGAAAAACCGCACTCATAGCGTCGCCGAGGTGTCGTCGAAAGATCCTACCACCTAATCTTTCGACAATAACAATTTAACACGATTTGCACGCAAGCAGAACGCAAGGTTTACGCATACTTTACGCACGACCAATTTTTCCGAAACTTACCAAACAGTCTTAATTCTTTCAGTAAAAACTCTTAAATCAGGTAAGCCTTCAACATCAAAATACTTCTTCCAGTACAGCCAACGGTCAGCAAATTCGCATTGTGCGTTGACTTTTTTGTTGTCGATTGATCGAGTAGATAAGTTGACACTTGCTGCTACGTCAACAATCCTTAATTGATCTATATATGTACCAATTAAAATGCGTCTGTAGGGCTTAAAGGCGGTGTCAGTACAATTATCCATTGTCTTATAGATGGCTGCACACACCTTCCTAGCAGGATCAGCAATATCAATATCGTCCTGTGCTTCATCAATGAAGTTGTTCTCAACGCCGTTCTCATTTGTTGACCCTGGTGTAAAAGATAATTGAGGGCTTGTAAGTTGATTACGGTGCAAGCCAGCTAGGTTAAGATATCTCTGAAAATCAGTAGTCAGAAATTTATCCACCTTCCTAGCTGTAGCTCTTGGATTTGGCTGTAATCCCAAATTAATTTGATACACACTTACACTCCCTCTCGTCTTCTAATTGTTTTTGTTATTTGCTACTAGAGCATCAGTAAATACTCGGTCAGTAATTTCATAAGGATCTTCGTTATCAGTGCAATGATGCTTGGCATATTTCAAAATATTCAAGTACATCATGACCATTGTTTCATTGCCTACTTCTAATTCATTTCTAGTCTCGTCCATCTTTAGACCTCACTTTGATTTCATGCTCAATCAAAGGTAGCAGCTCCTCAGCTTTATCTTCGTCAATCATTTCTTCGATTGTTGGCTCTATCACATTTTCAAAATTCTTGATATTTGATTTAAGCATTGATCTAAAATTCTTAAGTTGTTCTGTCTTGAAACATTTGTAATTGCAAGTATTAACTTCATATCCATACAATTTCATAGCCAAGGCTTCTCTTCCTCTTCATCAGTTAATTTATTTTCTTTAGCTATTCTTAAGTCCCAAATTCCATCGCCCATATAAGTTAAAACATCACCACTATTTAGTGAACACATAAACCCGTATTTAGTTTTAATCACATAGCAAACAGCATTATATTCCAGACTCATACTATCTTCTGAACGAACACGAACTGAACCAGCTCTCCTAATTCCATGTTCATCTAAGAAATCCTGAGTAAAGGTATACAGTAATTCAGCCCTCGTTCCTCTAGTTCCAATTTTTAACTCAATCGCCATAGTTATCACTCCACTTCTTGTAATACTCTTCAACTTCTTTATCGTAATTTACAGGCTCTAGTGTTCCGTCTTCCTGTACGTGATACCATTCACCTTTTTGATACTTAAGATCACTCATAAAACAAAAACCACAAGTCCAACTGCGCCTAAGCAGATCAGCATCCCTGCTATAGCAATTAATTCTGCACTATGCTTCATATTTGCTTAATTCCTTAATCATAGTGGCAATTGGCAAACGGTATTCACTAGATAAAATGCTGGCATCAAAATCTAAAAGATCAAGTTCAGCCTTTAAAGTGCAGTTATGTTGCTCAGCCATCAATTTTGCTAATCTCAAGGCTTTGTCCTTATCTTTTGCTACACAGGCGTCCATAAATTTACCCGGTAAAGTTAAATCAATTTTTTGCATCTAATCACCTATATCTCTCTTAATTCTTACGTCAACTCTTGCACGCTCGGCATACCTCTTTTTAACTAGCAAAGTTGTTACTTGCTTGTCATCGTGGTAAACACCTCTCATAACCTCAACCATTTTGTGAAGTCGTTTATCACGTTTCATCTTTGGGTTCATGCCGTCCATGATGATTTTGCCCACGTTATCAGCATCAGGTTTCTTAGTAGGTAATTCTTGGTTATTCAAACACAAAGCCTTACGTTTCTTGCTTAAACTCTTTGGAATTTCAAAATATGCTATGATTTTGACGTCTAATGGCTCGTCTTTATCAAATACACCTTTGAAGCTGTTAATCGCTGTATACCTAACTAAATCCTCATATCGTGCCGTTTTAGCTGGCGTGTAAGTTACCGTTCTAGTAACTCTCGGTCTAGCCTTACCTACCGGCGGTCCTTCAATTGTAAAGTTAACTCTCATATACTATTCAAACCAATCGTCATAAATTACAATTTTTGGGTCATCATCACTATCACACATCACGCCCATAGTATCTTTGGTTGTTGGCTTAGATTCAGGAAATGAAATGATTAAATCATGATTTACTATTTTGTGCAAAAGACGTAAATTTGAAAGATCTTTAATATAAATCTTATACATCGGATCACTTAATTCGTCCTTTGCTTTTACCAACTTAAAACCAGCTTTAGCAAGTGCATTTAAATAGTTTTGAGACATAGAACCATCTTCAAATATGTCATTTACAGACCATATTTCAAAAATCATGTTTATAAACTCCCCACATATAAAATCAATATTTCTAGCAGAACTAAGAATGCTGCTGCAAAAATCCAATCAGTCATAAATGAACCCCACCATAACTGCAACTTGTCTAATATCGTGAAGAATTGGATCTTGTAACCATTCTCGATACTTATCGCTTACTGGCATATAGTCACTTGCAGCTCCAAGTTCCCAGTCCTCTTTCAGGGCCTTTTCATCATCAATATCTAGCAATGCTCTAAAAGCTCCTTGAAAAGTTAACCCCATTTCTGACTGCATTTCATGAGATACCCAATCAATTCTTGCTTGAACAAAATCTGGTAAAGGGAAGTTCCTTGCAGGTGGAGAACACTTCCCATCTACCACTCGCCAGCCATAAGCCCAACGATAACTCTCTTCTACACTATCTTTTTCTACTTTGATTTTTTCCATTGTTTTCTCCTCTGATTACTTTTCGCCATTCTTCTATCACTTCTTGAGTAGATTTTTGTTTTTTAGTCAATTGCTAATCTCCTTCCGCATACTGGGCAAAATCTAACTTTTTGAGAATATATTTCAAACCAATCTTTTAAAAGTGCTTCAGCTCCAACTGAATATGAATAAATGTAGAAGTCATATTTAGTTGCTCTATATAATCTAATTTCGCAGCTACCATAACCTTTGCCAATTATGTTTTTACCAAAACCATCTGAATCAAAATCACAGCAGGGACATTTTTCTCTAGTTGCTACTGTCATTCGATCACCAGCTTTGCGTTTACTTTTTCAACATGACGATATTCACTTCTAACAAGATGCTGTAAATCATCAATTAAAGGAAAGGTAAATGAAACTAATGATTCTGTTTTATTTTCTAAATCTATTACTCCAAACCCGCTATCAGTAGGGAGCTTTATTTCACAAATTAAGCCGTAATACTTTTCATCAGGCTTATTCCAGTAGCAAATTACATCTCCAATATGCCAATCATTATTTCTTTCTGTTCGCTTATCAATTACTTTCATTGCCTAATCCTCCATTTTATAAAGTGTTAGTCTTTGGCTATTTTTCGGTGCGTTTCTGTGATATGCAGGTTTCGACAAGTACAACAGAGATTGTTTCTTTTTGTGATACTTTTCAGCTAAATAATCTGCTGTACCAAGATCAATGAATGTGTCACCTCTGTACATTGCGTACCACTTTTGTTTCAGATTAGTTTTACTCATTCTTCTACTCCAGAAATCTCTCGATCCATCGGATATACTTTTGGTTGTTTCAATAATTGATTTTATCTTCATTCAGCTAGCCCCCGACTACTTCTTTAACAATGCCATGAAGTGCCTTAGCAACCTCACTGGCTTCTTTTTTGTCTATGAAAATGGACTGAACAAATCCAGCTGAACGACCTGTCGTGTCTAAGATCTCAACCATGTATATATCAGGTATTGAATACCAGCGGTACTCTTTTGCGTCTTCGATGATTTTTTCTAAATTGTGGTTTTCTTCAAGCATTAAGCAATGTCCTCTCTCTCGATTAGTGGTAGAACGTCATTTACTTTAAGTACGTCGTAAATCAAGCGTCTACCTCTCTGAGTCCATGCAGTAAGTGGCTTAGCATGATCTTTACCATGTTTATCAGTGTAGGAATACATCTTGGTTGTTGTGTATTTTTTACCCATATACGCTTTATACAAGATCCATTGACCGTTAACTTTATGCTGAATTTTCATGCGATGGAGTAACTTATTAAACTCTCTAGCGCTATATCCATAATCCATAGCAATTTGTGTTGTTAGCATTGCATCAGTAGTCCCAAGAATGACATCTAAATAGCTAGCTTTCTTGTTACTCTCTTCTAGCTGTCTACTTAGACTCTTGTTTTCAAGCTTAAGTTGCAAGTTCTCACTATGAAGAATATCCATAGCACGTTGAACAACGTTTTGTGGATCATTCCACTTTCTTTCTAGTTCTAAGAAATACTCTCGATATAATTTTGATGTTTCTGTTCTTGCCATCATTGCAAGTTGTTTAGCCATTGAAATTGTTAAAGCATAATCAATAATTTCTCGTTTAGCCCCGTTTCCAACAACCGTACTTGATGTACACTTGTAAAAATCTTCGTTTTCGGTATATAAATCAAAATTATTGTCTACCCATCTGCTAAAACGACCTTTTAGTCCTAATCCTTTATACAAATCTCTAGCACTAACTAGCTGTTGGTCATTCTTAACTGTCACTTTAATTAATTCACTACTCATCATCTTCGCCCTCTCCAAGAATGTTTGGAAGTTGTGCCTTTATAAACTCCTTGGCTACCTTTTCTCCTTCTTCGTCATCATTAAGCAACTCTTTAAATCCATCAATTACATCTTTAGTGTTTCCAAATTGTAAGGCTGTAAACAGCTGCTGCCCTATTTGGCTACTAACAATTGCATCTAAAGAATTTTGATCGACTATTTTTGATACTTCATCAATCAGCTTTAAAGCTAAATTTTCATCTCCAACTGCTACAATTCCCAAGGTCTTTCCGATAAATTTTGCTAATTCTTCGCTGATGTGTTCTGTTCCTCTTACATATTTACTCATTTTTTAATCCTCTTCGTCCTCGTTTAGTACAATTTTTGCAATAGCATATAAGGCAATATCAGCTGGGTTAACGCCTAATTCTTTAATAAGATAACCTGCCACATTATTTCCTGCTTCATTCAAATACCGTTCAGCATTGTCTTTCTCATCAAACTTGTTAGCGGTATTCGCCTTAGCTATATCAGTTAATGTTTCTAGTAACAAGCCAACGTTCTTCGGCTTTTCAGAAGCTTTATCTTTTTTCTCCTGTAGATTAGCAACAGCTTCTTTTGCTGCTCTAGTTCTAATTGCGAGCCTAGTAGCTGTTTCTTTCAAAATATCTATGCACTCTTCTTTGTCATACTCCCCTGCTGGAAACGATTCTGTATCGAAACCTACAAATTTTTTCTCACTATCAATTCCTGGAAGAGTTCCAGCAAATGTTACTCCACTAGGAAACTCCTCAAACTCAGCATAAGAGTCAAAAAATATTTCTTTCCCCATCTCTAAACGATTTTTCCAACTAATTGGATCAGTCGATAGAATTTCAATATACCCGGTGTAATAGTGACCAAAAGGCATATTCATTTCTTTTACAACAGCAGTTCTTCCATCAATTATTTCGTTATAAACAATAGTTTCCATGATTTACTCCTTTACTCTTCTTAATTGGCTTTTGAAATTGATAAATAAAATTTTTTACAAAATGGGCAGCAGTTAACCTCGTCTGCTTCTTTTGACAAAATTCTAAAGATTTTGCCGCATTCTAAACATTCAGCTTGATACCATTTTTGGTCTAGGCCTTGGAGATAAGGCACTGAAACTTTCCAAAAATTAGCTAGCTTTTGCCAAGTCTCTAGTTTTGGTTCGGTCACACCATTTTCATAATTGTTATATGTTCCTCGCTTAATCCCTGTTTGATTTTGCATTTCATCAAGGGTTAAGCCTTTTTCTTGCCGAATTTCTTTAAGTCTATTTTGCATAGCTACCTCCCGGACCAAACTCTCTGAATATCGCTTCTCGCTCCTGCTGAGTCAGACGTCGTTCTTTCGGTTGTTGCTGATGCTGATATTGATCCCAGTTAGTAGCCTTGCGAACTGGTTTAGATCCATAATTTCGCCGTGGAATAGATCCTGTATCTGGCTGATTTAGATAAGCTTCAAATTTAGTACCAAATAACGTTTCTGGGCGTAAGTACTGCACCATATTGGCATCTTGTAACCATTCAGCACACTTCTTGTCTATAACAGTTTTGAAGTCTATATCTGTAAAGCCCTCGTTGTATCTAGCTTTAATTAAGCGTCTTGTAGCTTTAGAGGTTGAGCGATAGTGTGAGCTAGTTTTTCTGTTTAAGTAATCGACAATTTTCTCATAAGGTATTTTTTGAGATTTTTGTTTTTCTTCAAGTTCAGGGTCGGAGTTCGGTTCAGAACTCGACAATTTATCTATATTATCTTTACTTAACTTATCTTTACTTAACTTATCTTCGGTATACACTTTGTTTACATCTTGTATACAATCCGTATCCATGTTGTATACATCTTGTTTACTTTCTGTATCCTGAACAATCGGGGATCTTGTAACAAGGCGGTATTGCTTGGTTTCGGAGAGTTCTAATTTTTTCTTATTCTCTTGATACACTGTTTTGTGGTAGCGATCTTTAGGAATATAGTTATGAACGAACCAATCAGTTATTGCTACAGTTCCATCTTCAAAGACAATTACATATCCTTTTTCAATTAGATGAGTTAAATCATCTTGCTGCCCACCAATTGAGCGAGTTATTGTTTTAGGGTTTCCGAGAAAGCCATCATCATCTGCGTGCATGCACAAGTGAAAATATAAATTTTGAGTGGAGACTGGCATATCTAGGAACTTGTCTGTCTCAACAACTTTGTCACTAAACATCCTTCTGCCCATTTTTTACCCCCTCCTTAATATATTTTTGTTCAACTTTTGGACCCTCTCCTGGAAGGGTACCGAACAAATTAGAGACATCTTCTTGTTCTCTCTGTTGTTTTTCCCTTAGCTCTTCTTCTCTTTTGGCTTCCTCTTCTGCCTTTTTTAAAGCTTCCTGCTTATTCTTTTCTCGCTGTTTATAAATTTGATTTAGCTGATGAATAGCTTGCGCATCTTGTGGAGTGTGTGATCCTCTAATCCACTCTTGCGCATCTTGCATACCGTCTACTGCTTCTTGATATAAATCAGCTAAATTAGCTTTTAAGCCGTTATAGTAAACTGTATAATTATCTAATTCACGTTTAGATAGTATTTTCGGCTCTTCAATAGTTTTAATATCTTTGGCATCGTCATCATCTTCACTAGCAATTCCAAATGCTGCACTTAGGGAGTAACGCTTGGCATAACTGATTAAACTAGCCGTTTTTTGTGCATCTCCAACATTGAAATTCTTGAACCAAACCTTATTAGTTACCGCACAAAATCCTGTAATATCGACTAAAACTGTTCGAACATCTACACCTTGATCTGTGTTATTAACATCAAAGAAGTAAGAAAATTGAACAGCTCCCTTATCGTCAACAACGTTCTTAATAGCGTCCATAACTGATTTATCAACATCTGCTAAATCAGCGTATTTGTATTCATAGGTATAAGGCTTGCCGGCCTTTGTTTTACCAGATACTTGAACTGTGTGGCTTCTCTGTGGTTGCTTAATATTGGCTTTAACTTGGGCAAAATGAAGTGCCCAGCTAGTGCGATCTTTCTCTTCTCCTATAAACTCCATTGTGTTTACCTCTTAATCGGTTCTACTTTTAATCCATTTTTCTTAAAGAATTGGACTAATTTTTCCATTTGAGTATGTGAGCCTGTAATTTTTAAGTACGCAATTTCAGCTTTACCTACTACTTCCCCTGTAGAAGTATCAATTACCGAATTACCTTTAACTGATTGTGGAATAGACTCATCTTGTTCTTGATTTAATTCACGTTGACGTTTTCCATCGTTTTTAATACGAGTTAATATTTCAGAAATAGTTAAATCACTAATAAGATTTATATAGCTATCTGGTAAAATATGTTCTTTTTCAGCAGCTTCTGTGATTAGCTCAATTTTTTCATTTTTGAAATCACGTTCTTGAGCCGCCTTTTCTAGCAATTGATTAATTGTTTCTTCAGCCTTTTTCCAATTAGTGGACTTGTTATCCCATTTACTGTCATATGGAATGTCTTCATGCGTAAGACCAAACTGTTCGGCCATCTTATCTATATGCTTAATATTATTCTCATGTCTTAATTTAATTGCTTGTTCTTTATAGTCTTTAAGCCCTTGATGAATTTGACCTGAAACATCCTCAATTTCATCAATTAAATCGTCCATTTTTCCATCAAATTCAGCTAATGGTTCTAAAGCCTGTTTCCTTACCGCCTTTTTAGCTGCCCTTAGTGCTTTTGCTTTCTTATTTAAATCAGCAGCTATTGCTTTATCACCTTTCAAATTAGCAGGAACAACTACATAGCCGTTATATCTTTTATAGACTTCGTCAGCTTCTTTTCTAAGCTTGTCAAAGTCTTCAAATTCAATTGATGCTGGTGTTAATTTAAATCTGTATTCAGAACTAGTTTCATCTAACTTGGTAGCAATTTCTTTACTTTTCATAATCAGTAGTTGCCCTCCAATCCGCCAAAGTAATCCATAACTTGCTCTTTCCAGAGGTCATCGTCTTGGTCAACAGTAGCTAGATATTCAATTACTTCTTTTTTGTCCCAATCAGTTTTTTCAACAAAGTTATCAATACCCATTCCAAAAATTTGAGTAGTAATAAAGTGCTTAAAGTTATAATAATTACAACTGCTGTCACCGATTGTTACTAAAAACTTTCCTTCAAATGCGGAACTAATGCCTTGTTCTGCTAACCTTTTTTGTTCTTCCAGCAGTCGTTGCTCTCTGAAAGTTTTAGCTTGTTCTCGTGTCATAATCTCAATCATTGTGGTAAAATACTCCTTAGAAATTTAATTTATAAAACCTTTGAATTAGTCGTTACTGATTGCAGTCGGTAACGGCTTTTTTTGTGTCATTAATGCAATTTGGAATTGCTTATCGTACTCATCAACAACTAATGGCGCTTTATCTTGTCTAGCGAAAAATGCGTTGCTGTTACTGATTAATCTTGCTTCTAGTGTCATGTATCTCACCTCCTCTAAATGAACAACTTCCAAAAGTAGTAACTCAACATACTTACTGCTAAAAGTCCTGCCGCGATTATTTCTGAACAAACAATCGCAAGTAACCAATCTGTTTTCTTTTTCATTGCCATTCTTCCTCTTTTTCTAAGCTCATTAAATCCATAAGAGCTTTATTAATCTGGTCTTGTTGCTCTTCTGTTCCTTGTTGTTTAAACATTCTTCTTAGCTTAATAACACTCTCTAAGGTGTTACCTAGATACGCAATTTCTGGCGATCCAAATTTATTAACAACAATCTGTTCATCTTTGATGCCAATTTGATATTCAGCATCATCTTTCAACGTGAATACGCCTCTTGAAACTAAAGTTCTAATTATTTCTCCTGATGTAACTTTCATTTCTATCTCTCCAATTCTTTAATGCTTGCGTTCCAATCAATGCGGTGGTAGTTTTCTTCAATCCACTTTTTGGCATCTTTTCTAAAAATGATTGTTTTCTTTCCACCTCTTGGGTTAACTACGAAACCACCATTTTCAAAGTCGATTTCAGGAAATTCGTCAAAGATGAAAACTCTAACCCATTCCTTGCCTTTACCTCCGCAATATTTTTTTCGGAACTCATCAATATTGATTGTTGCGCCCTCTGCTTCTTCCTTTTCTTTATCAAATAACGCTTTGATAATTGGCTTAAAGATAACTATGAGAGCATCTTTATTAATTAGCTCAGGCATTTAATCACCTACTTAATCATCAGCATGTTCAAGTTCAAATTCGATTTGATCCATTGTTTCTTGTAAATCGTCATAGTACGTAACACCGTCATCAATTTTTTCTGGCCAAAGTACCCAAGCGTTTTGATCGACATCAAAAATTAATTCGCCGTAATTTTCTCCGTTAACCTTAACTTTTACTGTTTTTGTACTTTCGTCTTTGATAAATTCAATTTTCATTTTTGTTCTCCTTTATGTTTAATTATTTTAACTAATTTAAACGTTTTGTGTAACTAGAGGATAAAAAAATAGTTGGACTAATCCCTAAAACTTTTGAAACCTTAAAAGCAAAATCTGCATCAAATGCTCCATTAACTCTTAATCTTCTGTTGAAAGCTTGGGGCGTAATACCGATTTTATTAGCGACAAATGTTTTAGAAATACCGTGTTCTTCTAAATACTTTTCTAAAATCAAATTAGCATTTTCTTTAGTGACATTAGCCATTTTTTCACCTCCTTTTTTAAACGTTTTGTTTAATTAGCTTACATAATTATATTAACACATTTTGTTTAAAAAACAATACA
>PPYF01242809.1_pt1 | contig 18471 bp, 14 predicted proteins | sample 1559871 | NCBI WGS metagenome assembly PPYF01 (sample SAMN08240021, study PRJNA423297) | Human gut metagenome, whole genome shotgun sequencing project. | reverse complement strand
CCCCACACTATTATACCGCTTTCTTTTCCTCAATACGAGAAAAAGGCCACCTTTCGGTGACCTTTTTCGACAGGCTGAACACAGCAGACTGCAAAGTCTGCTGTGTTGTCTTTTTTTGGGTACCGTGTGAGAGATGTTCTCTAAAAATCGTTGATCTGAATAATTACTAAGTGAACGACTCGGAATAGAGAATTATTCTGTATACTATCTTTGAAATTTACGTCACTCCTTACTTTGCTCAGAATACTTCTTTTCCCATACCTTAAGCTCTTTTGGCCCCTGTTCACTGGCATAGAATTTCTGAATTTCAGGTACGAGGAATCGGGCAAAGGAATCAATGATGGACTGCGGCAGTTCGACCTCGTATGGATTCTGACGTTTTTTCTGGCTGGCCATAGTGTATTGCCCCAACAGCAAGACATTTCCGGCTCAACTCAGTTCATCTCACACTCCTTCCCGGCGATACACAGTTGCCAAAGATTGTTCCCATACACAGAGGGGAAACAGGTAATTTCAAAACCTGAGAAAATTCTCATAGAGCTCCTTTCCCATCCCTTCCCATCCGGGGTTTTCACCGGAAAATCCCGCATAAAATAGCTTGGATCGGAAGGGAATGAATCGAATTAAACTGGGTATATTTATCTTTTTCTTTTTATCTACCGTCCGTTTTTCGCACTTCAAGAAAGCGGATTACTGTACTTGTCGAATTCATTATTCAGACTTCCGGCGTTCCGTAACCGGATTTCTTGAAGTCGGTGTTCGAAACCGCTTCATAGTGTTTTGGGTAGATACGGTTGGGTTTTCCACACCCCTGTTTTTTGATGGATACAAGATCTGCATATTGCAGCTCCCGCAGCGTGTCCACCGCTTTTTGACGGCCACAGTGCAGCAGTTCGCACACCTCGTTGATGGGGTAATACAGATAAATTTTGCCATAATCGTCGGCCCATCCGTTTTTGCGGGACAAATCCGTTCGACGCAGGATCATCGCATACAACAGTTTGGCTTCGCTTGACAAGGAACAAAAACTTGGTGCCTCAAACAGAAAATTGGGCAGTCGTATAAAACTTTGGGCCGGTGGCTTCTGATGAATGTAAAAGGGTTTTGTAGCCATGACAGGTACCTCCATGCGGACAATTAGAACGTAATTTCTGAGCGATAAGGGGTATTGCTATTCACCTCCATGATTGCCAGGCTGGAAACCGAGCATATATCCGGCTTTTGGAAGCTCTATTTGTCCGTATTCGACCTCCGTTTCCTGTCATTTGCTGTTTTCTGACGGCGGTGTACCTTGCAGGCACAATCGGGACAATACTTGGCGCGGTTGGACTTTGCCAGGAACGGCGCACCACATTCTGCGCATCGCTTCAATCCTTTGGGACTGGTGATTTCAGCTTGTAAAGCCGGAGCACCCGGCAGAACCCAATCCCGGAACCAGGTGCAGCACAGAGAATAAGAGATGCTCTGTACACAGACACAAGGCTCGCCATCATCCAGCGCAATACAATTGCCGCCAGCATAATTGCAGCAAGATTTTCGAATCAGCGCATTGGCTTTTCTCCTTTGCTTGGGTGTCATTTGAATCGACAAATTGTTTTTCCTCCCAGCTTTGTGGTTGCAGCTTATGCAGATATTTTTCCATGCGCTTTCCTCCGTTTCATGTAGAGAATTGATTTTATGAGATTTATGGTTTATAATAAACGTAAACCGTAAACTCTAATTGAATTGTACCGCAGAAAAAGCCTGAATGCGGTATATCAACCACAAATTATTTTGGTTTCAGAAAACACACGTTTGTAAATTGTAGTTTATAAACGGATAGGAGGATAAACTCATGCTGTATGACGAAGCACGGATGGCGCTGACCAAAGAGCGGCTGGAAGATCTTCGTAAAGAAAAAAAGCTGTCCTTTGAACAGCTTTCCAAGCAGCTTGCAGAGCGTGGCGTCAACATCAGCCATACAAATCTCAAAAATTATGAAATCAACGATCCTGTCCATCCTCTGTATGGCCGTACCCGCAGCATGAGCATCGAGTATCTGGTCGCCTTTGCGGATTTTTACGATGTGTCGGTGGAGTATCTGCTGGGACTGTCTAACTCTCGCAAACAGGAATACCACAATATTTCTGAGCAATTGGGTCTGTGCGACGGGGCGATTGAAGAATTGATTCGATGCAAGGAAGATTCTAACAGTGAGGAAGATCCGAAAATATATGCACAGCAGGATACGGCAATTCTAAATGATTTTCTCACCAGTATGGAGTTTGAAATTGTGATGGAGAAGATCAAGCAGAGCTTATTTTCGTACTATCTGTACGCACTGAGCAGTGATGCTTTTGGAACAAAACGGCGTGAGAAAAATGCTGAAAAACTGGAAGAAGCCCGCCTGTTGATGAACAAATATGGTTACTTTCCGGTTGAGAATGATGTAATTTCCCAAGTCCACATGGAAAATGCTATTGGCGTACTGAACTCTTATCTGCGAAAATTGCCGAAGCGACTATATGATGAATTTAGGAAGAACTAAACAAAGAAAGTAGGTTGCTAATATGGATAATCAGATTCACAACCAGATTGTGAGCTTTATTTGGGGCATTGCTGATGACTGTCTGCGCGATGTGTATGTGCGTGGCAAGTATCGTGATGTGATTTTGCCTATGACGGTAATTCGCCGTCTGGATGCTGTTTTGGAGGATACGAAACAGCAGGTTATGGACATGAAAGCCAAACTGGATGCTGCGGGGATTACCAATCAAACGGAGGCACTGTGTGTAGCTGCAGGACAGGCGTTTTGCAACACTTCTCCCTTCCGTCTGCGTGATCTGACGGCCCGCGCCAAGCAACAGCAGCTCAAAGCCGATTTTATTGCCTATCTGGACGGTTTTTCTCCAAATGTACAGGAGATTTTGCAGAAGTTCCAGTTCCGAAACCAAATTGACACAATGATCGAAGCCGATATTCTGGGCGCAGTCATTGAAAAATTTGTGTCGAAGGAAATCAACCTTAGCCCTAATCCGGTTTATACCGATGATAGCAAAACCGAGATCAAGCTGCCGGGACTGGATAACCACGCCATGGGCACTATCTTTGAAGAACTGATTCGCAAGTTTAACGAGGCCAACAACGAAGAAGCTGGTGAACACTACACTCCTCGTGATGTGGTGGAACTGATGGCAGATTTGATTTTTGTTCCTATCAAGGACCAGATCAAGGATGCCACATATTCCTGCTATGATGGAGCCTGCGGTACGGGTGGTATGCTGACCGTGGCGCAGGATCGCCTGCTGGAACTGGCGGAAGAAACTGGCAAGCAGGTTTCGATTCACTTGTTTGGCCAGGAAGTGCAACCGGAGACCTATGCCATCTGTAAAGCGGATATGCTGCTGAAGGGTGACGGAAAGCAGGCAGAGCATATCAGTTATGGCTCTACGCTGTCGATGGACGGTAACGCTACCAGACAGTTTGATTTTATGCTGTCCAATCCTCCTTACGGAAAGACCTGGAAAGTGGACGCAGAAAAGATGGGTGGAAAAAAAGACATTCTGGACAGCCGTTTCAATGCCTACCTGGAGGATGGCACTCAGCTTGCCATGATTCCCCGTGTCAGTGATGGCCAGTTGCTGTTCTTGCTGAATAATGCGGCAAAAATGAAGACGGATACCCCTCTGGGCAGCCGCATCGCTGAAGTTCACAACGGTTCCTCTCTGTTTACGGGTGATGCAGGTTCCGGTGAAAGCAATGCCCGCCGTTACCTCATCGAGAGTGACTTGGTGGAAGCGGTAATTGCACTGCCGGAGAAAATGTTTTATAACACAGGCATCGGTACTTATATCTGGGTGCTGAGCAACAAAAAAGAAGAACGCCGCAAAGGAAAGATTCAGCTGATCGACGCCACGGCTATGAAATCCCCGCTGCGTAAAAACATGGGCGAGAAAAACTGTGAGCTGACATCGGAGCTGCGGGATGAAATCATGCGGATTTTCATGGCGATGGAAGAAAGCTCCGTCAGCCGTGTATTTGACAATCGGGAATTCGGATATTGGTCCATTACTGTCGAGCGCCCGCTCCGCTTGCGGGTGTACCCTGACAGAACAATTCCTGCCGACACTTTCAAAAAGACGGGGGAGTTGGAACAAGTACAGAAGGTGATTCGCTCTGTCCCGGCAGGAACTCCGACCGATGATTGGACAGCTTTTGCCAAGGCCACAAAGCTAAAAGCGGCCACATTGAAAAAGATTCGTCCCTTTATCACGGAGAAAGACCCCATGGCGCAGCCCATTGACGGAGAACCTGATACCGACCTGCGGGACACAGAGATCATTCCCTTTACTTATGAGGGCGGGATCGATGCCTTTATGAAAAACGAGGTACTGCCTTATGCGTCGGATGCCTGGGTAGACGAAAAGAAAACCCAGATTGGTTATGAGCTGTCCTTTACCAAGTATTTTTATCAGCCGGTACAGCTGCGCAGTATGGAGGAAATAGTGGCCGACCTCAAGAAGCTGGAATCTGAAACTGATGGTATGCTGGCGGAGATTCTTGGAGGGGTTGAGCAATGAAAAAGTATGAAAGCTATCAGCCTATGGGTTTACCATGGCTTAGTCAGGTACCCCAGCATTGGTCAATTTCCAGAAACAAAAATGTGTTTGAAGAGTCAAAAGAAACTGTCGGTGAAAATTTTTCTCGATACACATTACTGTCCCTCACCTTAAGCGGTATCATTCCACGCGATGTAAGTAGTGGAAAGGGTAAATTCCCGCAGTCATTTGATACTTACAAAAAAGTTGATGTTGGGGATATGGCGTTTTGCTTGTTTGATATTGATGAAACACCACGGACAGTTGGTTTGTCAGCGCATCAAGGAATGCTGACGGGAGCATACAATATTTTTCATGTAAAAAATATCAATCCTAAATACATTAACTATTACTATTTGTCATTGGATATGGCAAAAGCGATGAAACTTCTCTATACGGGCCTGAGAAAAACAATTGGAATTGATACATTTATGGGAACGAAGATTCCTGTCCCACCCCGTGAGGAGCAAAATCAGATTGTACGCTATCTGGAATGGCAGACTTCTAAAATCAATCGGTTAATTGCCGCAAAAAAGCAACAGATTCAAGTGTTGAGAGAACAGCAACAAAAATTGATTTGCGAAGTAATCACAAAGGGCGTACATAGCGATGTTGGCTACAAAGACAGTCATATCGCTTGGATTGGCGATATCCCCAGCCATTGGTCGGCTATTCGCTGCAAATACCTGTTTAGGGAAAGAGATGAGCGGTCAAAAGAAGGTATGGAAACACACCTGTCAATGAGCCAGAAGTACGGATTGGTTCCTGACTCACAACTGGATGAGCGCCGTATGCTGTCGGAATCATACGCTGGCGGAAAGCTGTGCTATCAAGATGATCTGGTATTAAATCGCTTGAAAGCCCATCTGGGCGTATTTGCATTAGCGCCACAATTCGGAGTAATCAGTCCGGACTACACTGTTTTGATACCAAATACAGAAAGAATAATTCCGTCCTTTGGAGAAATGGTGTTGAAAAGCGCCTTGTGTCGACGTGAACTGCGGGTTCGAGTGCGTGGTATTATCGAAGGATTTTGGCGGCTCTATACAGACGATTTCTATACGATCTATCTTCCTGTACCGCCCATCGAGGAACAAAAAGAAATCATGCAGTATATCGACGCTCAGGCTAAAAAGACTGCGGCACTTGAGAACGCCTTAAACAGAGAAATTGAGCTGTTGCATGAACTCCGTACTCGTCTGATTTCTGATGTTGCCACAGGCCAGATTGATGTGCGGAGCATTGATGTGCCGGATTTTGAGTTAGTCGAGGAACTGGCAGATGAAGCCGAAGAACCAGAGGACGAGATGGAGGTGGAATAATGGCCATTGAGAAGCAAAATGGAGATATTATTGAGTTTGTCAAACAAAAAGACTATATCATGGTTAATAATGATCTGGGCGGCGGATCATTTGGCAAAACCGTTGTTTTGAAAGATCCGTATATTGACGAACTCTTTGTTGCAAAAAAGTATGAGCCAGAATATGACGAAATAAGGGAGCAATTTTACAAGAACTTCCTTGATGAAATCAAAATACTCTATAAACTTAATCACAGAAATATCGTCCGCATCTATAACTACTATGCTTATGAGAATATTTATAGAGGATATATTTTGATGGAATTTATAGACGGAAAAACGATCGATAAATATCTAAGTGAATATGAAGAACTTGATTCGATTTTGTGCGATGACCCGACGCCTGATAATATTTTTGTTCAGTTGATTGATGCCTTTTCGTATATGGAAAAACACCATGTCATTCATCGTGATATCCGCGAAGGAAATATCATGATTGATAAGTCAGGTACGGTTAAAGTAATTGATTTTGGAATTGGAAAACTTGTTGAGTCGACACAAGCTGATGATAGTTTGCGTTCGCAAATCAACAGGCGCAATGCTGATACATTACCGCAGGAATATTACGACAAAGAATATACATCTCTGACAGATATGTTTTATTTGGCAGAGCTACTTAATCGCCTGATGAGAGAAGCGGAGCATCCTGATGAGATGAATTTTTCTTATCAAAGCATTCTCGATAAGATGATGCAGAAAAAACCGGAGGATAGATACTCCAGCTTTGAAGAAATCCGAAAAGCTATCAGCAAGCGTGGGTTTGTGGCACTCAACATCTCAGAGGAAGATAAGAAGATCTATCATTCCTTTGTTGATAACTTATACAAATCTTTGACACAGTACACATCAGAACGCCAATTTAATACTTCGCCGGAATCATTTAGCGAGAAATTACAAAAGGCATTACAAAGCAATATTTTTGAAGAGTACATCCAAAAGAATGCAGATGTTGTTAGCAGTGTGGTTTCGTGTTCGTACAGGTATGACAATAGTGTTGGTATTCCCTGTGAAGCGGTAAAAGCCTTTTTAACGTGGTATGAGTCTTACAGCATGGAAACGAAGGAACTTATACTGCAAAATATCATATCAAAACTGTCTACAATTGCAGTCGCAATTCCTGATGATGAATTACCATTCTAAACAAAACGAGGTGACACTATGCCAACCAACACAAAAGAATCTGGCATTGAAACTTTGATTTTTGATTGTGGATTGGCCGGGTGAACCACAACGAATATGAGCGGGGTGTAAATGCCAACTATGACCGCGACTATGCCATTGACGAAACCCGCTTGTTCCGCTTTTTCAGTCTACGCAGGGCGGTACAATGGACAAGTTGGGTGTGTTATAGGAATACACACTTGGCTGGAAGAAATCAGGTGGATAATTTTGATAGAGATAAAAGAATGGGATTGGCAACCTGTTAAGAAAAAGGATTCTATTGAAAAAACGGTGACATGTCCTTACTGCAATGTACGAGTGCGAGCAATTTCTAACACAAGAATTTTTGATGTCGCGACAGGAGCCATCAAATACCATATACATAAATGCCCTGAATGCTTTATGCCAATTATCATCGGTTTAGATGGGAAAATTATTCCACAATCTCAATTTTTGCCGTTCGATGAAGTGCGCTACTTGCCTCCCACTATAGAAAAACTCTATAATGAGTGCAGGAAATGTCATTTAAACGAATGCTATCATTCTGTCATAATGGTATCAAGATCGTTATTAATGCATATAGCAGTGGACAAAGGGGATTCTGCAGGAAAGTCTTTTGCTGCATATATAGATTACCTGGAAGCAAACGGCTATATTGGGGTTCAGAATAAGGCATGGGTTGACAAAATACGAACAATAGGAAACAAGTATGTTCACCAATTAGATGAAGCTACAGAAGAAGATTCGAGAAAGGTTATTATATTTCTGAAGCAGTTATTGGGGAACCTATATGAAATGCCACAATTGGCAATCTAAGGGGTTTTCTTATGAGTACAAACATCAAAGAAAATGGATTTGAGCAAATGATTGTAGACCATCTATGCAGCTGTTGTGGCTATGAAGAAGGAAAAAATGCAGACTACAACAAAGAGTATGCAATAGATGAAGTACGGCTTTTTCGTTTCCTTGAAACTACACAGCCTGGTTCGATGGATAAGTTGGGAATACGAAAAAGTCATCAAAAATACACCCAGTTTCTCAATCGCCTGCAAGGTGAAATTGCCAAGCGTGGCATCATAGATGTTTTGCGCAAGGGGATCAAGGTGTATCCGGTGGATTTGGTCATGTTCTATCTGACCCCAACCGCAAAAAATGTGGCTGCCCGTGAGATGTTCGAGCAGAATATTTTTAGTGTAACCCGCCAGCTGATGTACTCCAAAGATGCCACAAGACTGGCTCTGGATCTGTGCGTGTTCATCAATGGTCTTCCAGTCATTACATTTGAACTGAAAAATCAGCTTACCAAGCAGAATGTGGATGATGCTGTTTATCAGTACCAGCATGACCGAGATCCCAAAGAACTGCTGTTTCAGTTCAAACGCTGCATGGTTCATTTTGCGGTGGACGATGCGCAGATCAAGTTCTGCACCAAACTGAACGGAAAAGCCAGCTGGTTTCTGCCTTTCAACAAGGGCTACAAAGATGGAGCGGGGAATCCGCCCAATCCAGACGGTATAATGACCGATTATCTCTGGAAGGATATTCTGACTAAGAAGAAACTGGCCCGCATTATTGAAAACTACGCCCAAGTGGTGGAAAAGGAAGACCCGGATACTAAGAAGAAAACATATACTCAGGTGTTTCCTCGATACCATCAGCTGGATGTAGTAGAGCGGTTGCTGGCAGATGTGAAGGCAAACGGTATTGGGCAGCGGTATCTGATTCAGCACAGTGCCGGTTCCGGAAAATCTAACTCAATCACCTGGCTGGCCCATCAGCTCATAGGACTGGAATCGGACGATGGTGAGCTGCTTGTGGACAGTGTTATCGTCGTAACAGACCGAGTAGTTCTGGACAAGCAGATTCGGGATAACATCAAGCAGTTTATGCAGGTGAGCAGCACCGTGGCGTGGGCGGAACATTCCAGTGATCTGAGAAAGGCAATTCAGGCTGGGAAACGGATTATCATTACCACCGTGGAGAAATTTCCATTTGTCCTTTCTGACATTGGCACACAGCACAAGGATAACCGTTTCGCAATCATTATCGACGAGGCCCATTCCGGTCAGAGTGGGCGCACCTCGGCAAAGATGAACCTTGCCCTGTCCGGGTTGGCTTCTGAGGAAGAACAGGATAATGAGGATAAAATCAATGCCATGTGTGAAGGACGCAAGCTGCTGAAAAACGCCAGCTACTTCGCCTTCACTGCCACACCTAAGAATAAAACCCTGGAAACCTTCGGAACCCCGTACCAAGAGGGAGATAAAATCAAGCATCGCCCGTTCCATGTCTATACCATGAAACAGGCAATCCAAGAGGGCTTTATCCTGGATGTGCTCAAATTCTACACACCTATCGACAGCTTTTATCGCTTAAAAAAGACCGTGGAGGACGATCCGCTCTACGATAAGAAGAAAGCCCAAAAGAAGCTCCGTGCCTTTGTAGAGAATCAGTCTTTTACTGTTGAGCAAAAAGCTGAAATGATGGTCAGCCATTTCCACGAACAGGTGATTGCCAAGGGTAAAATTGGTGGAAAAGCTAGAGCAATGATTATCACCAGCAATATTGAGCGTTGCATTGAATACTACTATGCGGTCAATAGATGCTTAGCTGCTCGGCATAGTCCTTATAAAGCAATCATCGCGTTTTCTGGCGAAAAGGAATTTCACGGTCAGCAGCCTGCATTGACTTCTGCGGGGCTAAATGGATTCCCGGATAGCAAAATCCAAAAGACATTTAAGCAAGATCCCTACCGTTTCTTGATTGTGGCGGACATGTTCCAAACAGGCTATGATGAACCGCTGTTGCACACCATGTATGTGGATAAGCCACTTTCTGACATTAAGGCCGTGCAGACGCTCTCTCGGCTCAATCGCGCTCATCCGCAGAAGCATGATACCTTTGTTTTGGATTTCGCCAATGATTCAGCCACGATTGTGGAGGCTTTTTCTCGGTACTACCGCACCACATTGCTGTCGGATGAAACAGATCCCAACAAACTCTATGACCTGATTGCCGCAATGGAGGAGTATCAGGTATTCACACAGGATCATGTAGAGAAACTGGTCAATCTCTACCTCGACGGTGCCGAGCGGGATCGCCTTGATCCTATTCTGGATGCTTGCGCTGCTGCATACAAAGAACTGGATGTCGACGGACAAATCAAATTTAAAAGTGCGGCCAAATCCTTTGTGCGTACTTATGGATTCCTGGGGGCTATTCTCCCTTATGGAAATCCTGATTGGGAAAAGCTCTCGATTTTCTTGAATCTGCTTATCCCGAAACTGCCGTCTCCGCCAGAAGATGATTTTACACAGGGGATTTTAGAGGCGATTGATCTGGATAGCTATCGCTTAGAGGCTAAGGAATGTATTTCTCTTGTGCTTCAGGATGAAGATGCAGAAGTGGCCCCTGTGCCGACGGGTCAGATCGGAGCCAAGAAAGAGCCGGAGATGGATTTGCTCTCTGCCATCTTGACCACATTCAATGATATGTTTGGCAACATAGATTGGAATGATGCGGATAATGTTCGCCGTCAAATCCTTGAGATTCCGGCTATGGTTTCCAAAGATGAGCACTATCAAAATGCTATGAAAAACTCCGATAAGCAAAATGCTCGTATTGAAAGTGAGCGTGCTTTGCAGCAGGTTGTTTTTAGCATTATGGCTGACAATATGGAACTGTTCAAGCAGTTTCAGGATAATCCCGATTTCAAAAAATGGCTGTCTGATCTAGTGTTTAATTTGACTTACAATAAAGACGGAAAGCCTTATCAAACGCCGTCTCAGAATTGAGAAAACCGCATTGGGGGCGCTGCCCTCAACAAGCAGACGGCAGGAAATGTGAGTGTGTATTAACACTCGCATTGCTTGCCGGATTTGTGTGTGGCTATCCACACGCATTGCTTGCGCCTATATGTTTGACTTCCGGGACGGTATTGCATAGACCTACGTTTCTTTCTGGTTTGATCCCATGATATTATGTTGATATAGGGTTGAATATTATCCTGTTATCTGATAAAATCAAGTTAACAGACAAGGGGGTGTATGTCTTGAAAGAAGTGGCAGAAAGATTGCGGTCTCTGCGGGAAAGTGTTAAGCTATCCCAGGTTAAAATGGCTGAAATCGTCGGTGTTAAGCAATCCAGCCTGAACCGTTATGAGCTGAATCAGGCTTCACCGACATTTGAAACACTTACCCGATATGCGGATTACTTTGATGTATCTATGGACTATATCTTTGGACGCACGGACAATCCTCAGGGTAAGCTGTATGAGTACAAGCCTAAAATTCAGCAGAACGACCCCCAGATGCAGAAGTTTGTGGAAATGTGCTTTGACCCCACATCTCCTATGAATGCGCGGCTCAAGGAAACGCTACTGCAAATGCTTGGGGAGGCGAAACAATGAATGTTGTTATCTACGCCCGTTACTCCAGCCACAGCCAGACCGAGCAATCTATTGAGGGACAGCTCCATACCTGCTATGAGTATGCAAAAAACAACGGCTATCTTGTTGTTGGGGAGTACATCGACCGCGCTCAGAGTGGAACCACCGACAGTCGTGCCGAGTTCCAGAGGATGATTGCCGACAGCGACAAACATACCTTTGAGGGCGTTGCGGAGCTTTCCCAAAAGATTCGCCGGGGCATGGAGATCAATGCGCAAAAGTGTTTGGCCAATGGCAGCAATCCTGGTTTGGGCTATAAGGTGGATTCCGAACGTCGGTACTATGTGGATGAGGAAGAAGCAAAGATTGTCCGGGAGATTTTTGAACGGTATGCCAGTGGAGAAACAGTTGCAGACATTATCCGTGATTTGAACCGCAGAAAGCTCACGACTTCTCTTGGCAAACCCTTTAATAAAAACAGCGTCCATCGCATTAGATGATGACCGGTTACGGTGGTACAGGAAAATCCGGCAAGACCTATCACTACTACGCCTGCAATAATTTCAAACGGCGCAAATGCAAAAAGAAGGTCATCGGTAAAGAGAAAATTGAGGATCGTGTGGTGTTGGAGTGCCGCAAGTTGCTGACAGATAGCAACATTGAGCGGATTGCGGCCTCGGTATCCGAGGTCTGTGAATCCAACCGGGACACAGCATCTATCAAACGCATCAAAGTTGCCATCCAGGAAGCGGATACCGCCATTGAAAATCTCTGGAAGGCACTGGAGCGGGGACAGGCGGCCGACATGATCACTGAGCGGATTGAAAAACGCCAGCACGAGAAAGAGGAACTGCAAGCACAGCTGGCTGTCGAGATGGCGAAGCAGGTGACTTTGACAGCACCCCAGGTTAGAGCCTATCTCTACTCGCTCAGGAAAGGAGACAAGAACGACGAGAACATCAAGCGTGGGATCATCAATATCTTCCTCCGGGCGGTATATTTGTATGATGACCGGTTCACCTTGGTTTTGAACGGCAGCGACACTCCAATCACAATTGATGACATTCTGCTGGACGAGATTGAGGAGGGGCTTGAGGGTGACCTGACCAGCTGCGAAGGGTGTTCATCGTTGGTTGCGGACGCTCCAGCAGGGCGCGCACATCCGGATAATGCAGGTAAAACGTCCCCCTGTTGATGTTGCATGCCTCACAAAGCTCTTTGACCGTGATTTCCTGCAGGGGCTTTTTTTCCAGCAGGCCTGTGAGGGCGTTGCGAAGCTGCGCTTTTGTTTTTAAAACACGGCGGTCTTGTGCGCGCGGCATGGCAATTCTTCCTTTCACGATTTATTTACAATTCTAATGAACACAAACGATATTCTTTGTCGATTTATCGGCACGAGCGGGCCTATTTGGCGATTGCTTCCCTTCCATGATTTCATTATAATAAATTTAACGTTTTAATCAACACTGCGTTTATTACTGAGCAGCTTGTCTGTTTTTCTGGAAGGAGCTTTCCCATGCCATTTCACCGCCGCGCCCAGCCCGCCGAAGCCGTCAGCGCCCCTGCCGCCCCGCCCACACATTTTGTGGAACTGCGGGACGTGTGTAAATATTATCAGATGGGCACCGTGCGCATCTCTGCCGCAGACCATATCAATTTCTATATTGAAAAGGGCGAATTTTGCGTAATTGTAGGGCCATCCGGCGCGGGCAAAACCACAGTGCTGAATATGCTGGGCGGCATGGACACCTGCGATGAAGGCGAAATTTGGCTGGACGGCCAGCTTGTAAGCCGCTATTCGCCCAAAGAGCTCACGGCTTACCGCAGGTATGACGTGGGCTTTGTGTTCCAGTTTTATAACCTTGTGCAGAACTTGACGGCGCTGGAAAATGTGGAACTGGCCAGCGAAATTTGCAAAGAGCCTTTGGACGCGGCCGAGACTTTGGAAGACGTGGGCCTTGCCGGGCGCATGAAAAATTTCCCGGCGCAGCTTTCCGGCGGCGAGCAGCAGCGCGTCTCCATTGCGCGCGCGCTGGCCAAAAACCCGAAGATTCTGCTGTGTGACGAGCCAACCGGCGCGCTGGATTACAAAACCGGCAAACAGGTGCTGAAGCTTTTGCAGGACACCTGCCGCAACACCGGGCGCACCGTCATTGTCATTACGCACAACTCGGCACTCACCGCTATGGCAGACCGCGTCATCCACATCAAAAGCGGCACCGTGACGGCCGTGGAGACGAACCCCGCGCCCACGCCCGTGGAAAGGATCGAATGGTAAATGCGCAGGACGTACCGAAAAAACATTTTGCGCACCGTGCGCGCCAGCCTCTCGCGCTTTTTGGCCATCTTTGCCATTGTGGCGCTGGGCGTGGGCTTTTTATCCGGCCTGCTGGCCAGCCCTGTCGATATGCGCCTTTCAGCGGATGATTATTGCCGCGCGCTGAATCTTTATGATATTAAAATTCAGGCTACCCAGGGCCTGACAGAGGGCGACCTTAACGCTGTGCGCAGCACGGAAGGTGTTGGCGCAGTGATGCCTGCCTATGATATGGACCTGATGCTGAAGAGCCAGACGGGTGAAACTTTGACCACCCGGCTGATGAGCATTCCCGGCGATGGCGTTGAAGAAGAAGATAAGCTGAACGACCTTGTGCTGGTAGATGGAAGGATGCCCTCTGCCCCCGATGAAATTGTTGTGGGCCTGACCAAAGATTTTTCTGGCGGCCGCCCGCAGGTGGGCGATATATTAACTGTAAGCGCAGATAACGAAGAAAGCATCTCGGACGCCCTGCCCGATTCTTTCACCGTGGTGGGCACCGTGCGCTCTGCCGCCTATTTTTCGGTAGAAACCGAATATACCAATGTGGGCACGGGCACCATTGCCCTGTTTGCCTATGCCAATGACAGCGCCTTTGAGATGGATTATTACACCACCTTCTACATTGCGGTAGACGGCGCGCGCGAGCTGAACTCTTTTTCTTCCGCCTATGAAGAAAAGGTGGGGCAGGTGTATGCCCGGCTGGATGCCATAAAGGACGAGCGGGCCAAATTGCGGTATGACGAGATTGTGGGTGAGGCACAGGCCCAGTTGGACGACGCCCGGGCAGAATACGAGAAGGGCAAGGCGGAAGCCGAAGCCGAACTGGCGGATGCCGCGCAAGAGCTGGAGACAGGCCGGGCCGAGCTGGCGGATGCAGAAGCCCAGCTTGCCAGCGCAAAAAAGGAAATTGATGACGGCCAGGCCCAGCTGGACGCGGGGCGCGCCCAACTGAATGCACAGCTGCCGGGCTACCGCCAGCAGATTGCAGACGGCTATGCCCAAATTGAAAGCGCCCAGGCCCAGATAGACGAAAACCAGGCCCTGCTGGACGAAGCCAAAGCCCCGCTGGCAGCATTAAAGCAGGGCAAAGACCAATTTTGGAATGTGGCCGTGCCGCAGCTGAGCGCCGCTTTCCCCAGTTTGGGCACTGCCTTGGCAAACATTGAGGGCGCCGCAGAGCAGACGGATAGTGCCACCATCCAGGCCATTGACCTGATCACCCAATTTGTGGAGGCCATTCCGCCTTCCGGCTCCGGCCAGGGCGGCACAGACCCCGGTCAGGGCGGCACAGACCCCGGTCAGGGCGGCACAGACCCCGGCCAGGGCGGTACAGACCCCGGTCAGGGCGGCATTGACCCCGGCCAGGGCGGCATTGACCAGGGCCTGTTGGATGAGTATCTGCAGCAGTTTCAGAAAATAAAATCTGGCCTTGAGGCCTTAGCGGCCCAAGAGCCTCCCACCACATTGGACGAGGCCCTTGCCCAGCTGGACACACAGCAGGCCGCGCTGGACGCGGGCCAGGCAAAGCTGACGCAGGAACTGGCCAACCTGCAGGCCAGCGAGCAGCAGCTGAACCAAACCGTTGCCTCGGCCCAGGCATCGTTCGATGCCGCAGAGGCCAAGCTGGCGGATGCGCGCCAGCAGTATACCGATGGGATGGTTGAGCTGGAAAACGGCCGGCGGGAACTGGCCGACGGCGAACAGGCATACGAAGAGGGCAAAGCCGAGGCACAGGCAGAGCTGGACGATGCCTGGGAGCAGATTCTGGATGCAGAAAGCGATGTGCGGGAAATTGAACAGGGCAAGTGGATTCTGGGAGACCGCGATGATAATGTAAGTTTTTCCAGCTATGACAGCAACGCCCAGCGCATCGCCAACATCGCCACCGTATTTCCGGTGTTTTTCTTCCTGGTGGCCGCCTTGGTGGCGCTTACCACCATGACCCGCATGGTAGAGGAAGAGCGCCTGCAAATTGGCACCATGAAAGCGCTGGGCTATTCCCGGGGAAAAATTGCCGCAAAATACCTGCTATATGCGCTTGCCGCCAGCCTGGCTGGCAGCGCGGTGGGAATGGTTATTGGAATGCAGCTGTTCCCGAGCATCATTTTAAATGCCTACAATATCATGTACGACCTGCCGGTTCTGAAAACGCCTTTCAACACGCTTTTCGGCGCCATTGCCACGGGCACTGCGGTTGCCTGCACCCTGCTGGCCACCCTGAATGCCTGCTGGGCCGAACTGCGTGAACAGCCCGCCAGCCTGATGCTGCCAAAGGCGCCGAAAGCGGGCAAGCGCATTTTGCTGGAGCATATCCGCCCCGTCTGGCGGCGCATGCGTTTTACCCATAAGATAACGGCCCGCAACCTGTTCCTGTATAAAAAGCGCTTTTTCATGACAGTGGTGGGCATTGCGGGCTGCACCGCCCTGTTGGTGACGGGCTTCGGTGTGCGGGATTCTATCTCGGACATTGTAGAAAAACAATTTGACGATTTGGCGCACTATCAGCTGATGGTGTCGATTCAGGATGAAAGCGCCACCCAGGGCAAAGAGCTGCAAGCGCTGCTGAACGACACTTCCCGCATCACGGGTTACCTGCCCGTGGCCCAGCAAGATGTGACGGTGGTGCCCGAAGGCGATGCAGCGGCAGACAACCTGTACATCACCGTACCCACAGATACGGCGGCGATGAACGATTACTTTACATTCCGCCACCGGAATGGCGGCGGCTCGATAGAGCTGGGCGAGGGCTCGGTGATTATTACCGAGAAGCTGGCCGAGCGGCAGGGCCTTAAGGCGGGCGACATCATCACGGTAGAGGATGCCGACGGGAACACCGCAAGTTTTACCATCACCGACGTTTGCGAAAACTATATTTCCCATTACCTTTATATGAGTGCCGGTGTCTATGAGGCGGCATTTGGCAAAGCGCCAGAAACAAACCTGCTTTTGTGCCAGCTGGCCGACGGCATGGATGAAGACCCGCAGGCGGAAGAGGCCCTTGCCACGGAACTGCTTCAATGCCGGGACGTTGCAGGCGCGCAGTTCACGCACGAACTTACCGCCAGCTTCAGCCAAAGCCTGGGCAGCATCAATTACATTGTTGTGGTGCTGATTATAGCGGCCGGTGCGCTGGCCTTTGTGGTGTTGTACAACCTTACCAACATCAATATTTCGGAACGCGCGAAAGAGCTGGCCACCATCAAGGTGCTGGGTTTCTATGATTCCGAGGTGGGCGCCTATATCTACCGTGAAACTTCGCTGCTCACCCTGATTGGCACAGCCTGCGGCCTTGCATTTGGCGTGGCGCTGCACACATTCGTCATTCGCACGGCCGAGGTGGATATGGTTATGTTCGGCCGCTCCATTTACCCGCTAAGCTTCGTCTGGTCGGCCTTGCTCACCATCCTGTTCAGCCTGCTGGTTAACGCCGTGATGTATCGAAAGCTCAAGGCCATCAGCATGGTAGAAAGCATGAAGGCCCCGGAATAAGCCTTGCACAGCCGGTGCCCTGCACCGCACTTTTGCCCCGGGCAGGCCTGCCCGGGGCTTTTTATGCCCTGTTCCGCCCCGGGCGGCAACTTTTTCTTGACTTTCGGCAGGACAGAGGTTATAATCAAAAAAGTTTGAAATTCAAACTTTGAAGTTCAAAGCATTAAAAAGGAAAACCCTATGCCACAAATGACGCCAAAAGAGCAAAAACTGAACGATTTTCTGGTGGGCGTGTTCAACGACATTCTTCGGCTGGAGGAGGCCAATTTACGGCAAAGCTGCGGCAATCTTTCGGTAACAGAGCTGCATGTGCTGGACGCCGTGGCCCGCTGCGGCCCGCTGTGCGGCATGGCGGATATTGCCGCCGCGCTGAAGGTAACGGCCGGCACAGCCACCGTTGCCGTAAAAACGCTGGAGCAAAAGGGCTATTTGGTGCGCACGCGCCACAAAACAGATAAGCGCCGCGTCACCGTCTCCCTCACCGGGGCCGCACAGGCCGTGCTGGCCCATCACGAGGCCTTTCACGCCGGCCTGGTGCGCGCCGTGGCGCAGGGGCTGCCCGTGGATGAGCTGGACGCCCTGGGCAGCGCGCTGGCGCGCCTGCACCACTATTTCAACACTTTGTGACACAGGCCATTGCAAGGAGGAAACCTATGATTCGCATCATCACCGACTCCACCGCAGATTTCCCGCAAAACGAGGCACAGGCGCTGGGCCTGCGCGTCATTCCTTTGCAGGTCAATATCGACGGCGAAATGTACCGCGACGGGCTGGACCTGGAACCCGAGAGCTTTTACGAGATGCTGGCCGAGGCAAAAAACCTGCCCACCACCAGCCAGCCCTCGCCGGAACAATTTCTGACAGAGTTCGAACAGGCAAAACAGGCGGGCGACGAGGTGGTGTGCATCACGCTCTCGGGCGAGCTTTCCGGCACGCTGCAAAGCGCCATGATTGCCCGCGAAGAAGTGGGGTATGCCCCCATTCACATTGTGGATTCCCGCAACGTCACCCTGGCCGAACAGCTGCTGGTGCGCCGCGCGTGCAACCTTGCGTCGGCCGGCCTCACGGCGGCCGACATCACGCAGGACCTTGAGGCCGCGCGCGAGCGCATTCGCCTTCTTGCCATTGTAGACACCCTGAAATATCTGCATAAGGGCGGCCGCCTCTCTGGCGCTGC
>PPYF01158729.1_pt1 | contig 18473 bp, 18 predicted proteins | sample 1559871 | NCBI WGS metagenome assembly PPYF01 (sample SAMN08240021, study PRJNA423297) | Human gut metagenome, whole genome shotgun sequencing project. | reverse complement strand
CGTCTGCATCCTTGACTCTTCTGACTGAACCGGTTTGATCTGTTCCTTCGGAACAATCTCTCCAATATTAATTGCCCGTTTTGTTCCGTATAAAACCCTGTAAGAAACTGCTTCTCTTGCCCGTTCATAGGAAAGACTGATCTCATACAGGCTGTCACACACGGTTCCGATTCCCGCTGTAACAACTGCCCCCATGATGCGGTACGCCCACCGACAGAATCTGTCACAGGCATCTGTTATCTGGGTAATCTTATCTTCCGCATCCAGTTCCAGAATCAGCAGTGTATTTCCCATATATATAAATTCTCGACAGTTCCACTGATCCATCAGTCTCTGCTTGATCTCTCTTTCTACCGACATGGATAAAAGCAGTGGGTTCATGCCTTCTGGCACATGGTTCTCCGATGTGTGGAAGATTACACAACCAAAGAGAGGTCCTTTCATATCTACCTGATATGCCTGTAAAAACCTTTCATAATCATGTTTTTCTACTCTTCCTTCAATTAATGAAATAAAAAAATTGGACTGTAATTTCGGAAGTACTTCCTGAAAATAATCATTTAATTTTTTTACATTTAATTTTTCTTCTCTTTCCCTGTCCAGCGTATGTTTCAAATTAGTCAGACTTTCTGACAATTCTGTTGCATTGACCGGTTTGAGCATATATTCCTTGATTTCCAAATGCACTGCTTCTTTCGCATATTCAAACTCATCAAATCCCGTACAGAGCATGATATAAATATTCGGATATTCCCGATTCAGCCTTCTGGATAACTCTAACCCGTCCATATAAGGCATCTTAATATCCGTCAGCACCACATCCGGCTGGAGTTTTTCTACTAATTCCAGTGCTTTCACCCCATTTGTCGCACTTCCTGCCACCTCAAACCCCAGATCATTCCAATGAATTTTTTTCTCTATCATATCGATGACTTCGGCTTCATCATCTACGAGAATCACTTTATATCGTTCCATCTTTTTCCCCTTTTTCATGGCCGCTATACGTTTATTCCAGTATAACAAATTTACGTCTCTTATAACATATTCAAATACAAAATCTGCCTTCAAAATTTTTTTACTCACAAATTCCTTTCAAACGCATCATGTTGAAAAAACCGTCCCTTTCATCTTTCCGATGAGCAGGACGGTCTACTTCTTTTTGTATAAACCTGTATAAACAGTCTTTTATTTATTATTTCTTCTGTACATATTTCAGACAGTCAAGTGTTACTGCTGCCAGAATAATGATACCTTCAAAAATAAACTGAAGGTTTGTATCAATACCAAGAACCGTCAAAGAATAGGTCAATGATGTAAAGATCAGTACACCTGTCACAACTCCCGATATCTTACCAATACCACCGGTAAAGGAAACTCCACCAACTACGCAGGCTGCAATGGCGTCCATATCCCATCCCTGTCCGTAAGCGGCACTACCGGATCCAACCATTCGTACACACTCCAGCCATGAACCGAATCCATAAAGGATACCTGCAAGGATAAATGCTCCCATCGTTACTTTAAATACCGAGATTCCTGATACAGCTGCCGCCTCTGGATTTCCACCAACTGCATATAAATTTTTTCCAAATGTTGTCTTATTCCAGATAAACCATACAACAGCAATCGCAACTACTGCCCATAAAATAATCATCGGAAAACGTCCTGCCTGTGGAATAAAAATATTCGGGATTGTCGGATCAATCGCACCAAAAGAAACTCCTTTTGTAGCATATGTAACAAGACCAAAGATGATCAACATATTTGCCATCGTTGAAATAAATGGATGCATCTTAAATCTTGCCATGAAAAATCCGGCTGTCATTGCATACTTGTAATTTTCAAAATTCTGTGCCTGCTTCTGTGCAAATGTATATTTTGACATTCTGAGCAGATCGATCAGGTGGAACTTATGCATGTATGCATCATGTTTTCTATCCTTGATCTCCTGGATCCTGGATTCATGTGTCATCTGCGCATCATATAATTTATTCTTATATGTGTATTTTTCAGCTTTGATCTCTTCTGCATCTTTCAGGCTGCTGACTGCCTTCTTATGTTCTTCCTGCAGATCCGCTTTTAATTTTTCAAAATTACTGTTTTCCGCTTTTTTCTCTGCTTCGCAGCTCTTTGCAACAATGTTATAATACTCACTGTTGTAATGTTTGGAAAGAAAACCTTCAGCATCTGCGATCAGTTTTGCAATCTGCTGTTTATTTGCATCTTCTGTTGCTTTTGCCTTCTCCAGATTCTTCTTACATTCCCCGATAATCTTATTCTGTTCTTCTTTTGTTAAGTTCTTATTCTCTTTTGCTATTGCAATCTGATTTTTTAAACTGTTGACTTTGTCAGATCCTTCCACACGTAGTGCATCGATCTGCTCCTGTATTTTTCCAACATATTCGTCAATCGGTTTCAAAAGTATTGCTTCTTCTTCAGCCGAAATGATAATGCTTTTTTCTGCCATCTTCCATACCCCTCTCTGTTACAGATATTTTGCACTGAGTCTCAATAATTCTTCCTGGTTCGTCTCTTTTGTATTTACGATTCCGGCCAGTCGTCCGTTTGACATAACACCGATACGGTTCGTAATACCAAGAATCTCCGGCATCTCAGAAGATACAACAATAATTGTTTTCCCCTGCTTTGCCATATTGATGATCAGTTCGTAAATCTCATATTTCGCACCAACATCAATTCCTCGTGTCGGATCATCCATCATGAATACACTCGGTGAACGCTCCAGCCATTTTCCGAAGATTACCTTCTGCTGATTTCCTCCGGAAAGACTTGTGATCATATCATCCGGGCCCATACACTTTGTATGCATGATTTTAATCTCTTCCGCAGTTGCACGTACCATTCTGTCATGTGACAGCACTGCACCATTCTTATAATGGTTCATGTTAGCGATGGTCGTATTAAATGTAATATCGCCTTTTAAGAACAGACCATTAGCTTTTCTTTCTTCTGTGATCAGGGCAAATCCATGATCCATTGCATCTCTCGGCGATGAAAAGTTCATGATCTTTCCATCGTATATTACATTTCCTTCTGCTCTTGTGCGGATTCCGAAGATTGTTTCTAAAAGTTCCGTACGTCCGGCACCAACCAGACCGTAAAATCCAAATATTTCTCCTTTTCTGATATCAAAGGATACATTTTGAATCTTTGGTGCATATTTTGACGAAAGATTCTGTACAGAGAGAATCTTCTCTCCGGGCTCATTGTCAACAGGTGGAAATCTGTTATCCAGCGAGCGCCCAACCATTGCCGATATCAGTTCATTCATATCTGTATCTTTGCACTCTTTTGTCATAACCAGACTACCATCTCTGAGCACAGATATCTCATCACATATATTGAATATCTCATCCATCTTATGTGATATATAAATCAGCGAAATTCCCTGTGCTTTCAACTGACGCATCATCTTGAAAAGTTTCTCAACTTCCGGTGCTGTCAGGGATGAGGTTGGTTCATCCAGTACAATTACTTTGGAATGATAGGAAATAGCTTTTGCAATCTCACACATCTGCCGCTGGGACACAGACATTTTTTTCATTGGCTGTGTCAGATTTGCTGTGATTCCAAGCTGTCTGAAGAGATTTGCAGTTTCCTTTTTCATTCTTCCTTCATCGACAATTCCAAAAGAATTCTTTGGATATCGTCCAAGAAACATATTATCTACAACGCTTCTTTCAAGACATTGGTTCAATTCCTGGTGTACCATCGCTACTCCGTTTTCCAGTGCATCTTTTGGTCCCGAGAAATTTACTTCTCTGCCGTCTAATATAATTGTCCCCTCATCTTTCTGATAAGTACCAAAGAGACATTTCATCATTGTCGATTTTCCGGCACCGTTTTCACCCATAAGTCCCATAATGGTCCCAGGTTTGACATTCAGGTTTATATGTTTCAGAACTTTGTTTCTACCGAACGACTTACTCATGCCATTGATCGATAAGATGTATTTATTCTTATCTACTGTCATAACTCTGCTTCCTTTTCTTGATGAAAGAAGGGTATCATCTCTGACACCCCTCTGCGTTTCATTCATTTACCATTTAACCAGTCTCTTATTTTGAGAGAAGTGATGTGTATGCTGATGCATTGTCTGTCTTAACCATGTTAATTGCAAATGCATCATATTCGTTTGGATTTCCGAGACGGTTTGTGATGTTTGACTCTGTCTGTCCATCTCCACCGATGTAATCAACCTTCAGGTTAAGGAGATCATCATAGTTCTCAAGAAGTGGCTGGTATGTTGAGCTCAGGAAGTTGTCTGATGCATTGTAAATATCAAGCCATACTTTCTTAGATGGACTCTTGCTTGAATCAAGCTGTTTTGACACTTTGTCATAAATCTTTGTTGAATCTGTAAAGTCTTTGTAATTATCAGCTGTTACTGCAACATTTAATGCGTAGTAAGATCTTTCTTCTTCGCTGTATCTGTAATCTTCACCTTCTGTCAGGCAGTTACCGGCATCATCTGCTGTACCAATACCTGTATCCACGTCTGCTCCGTCAAGTGCGTTACGGAGTACTCTTAATGTCAGATAAGCCTGAACATCTGCATGCTGAGAGATTGTTCCGCCGTATCCTTCAGCGATTGCTGCAACAGCGTCACTGTTTGCATCATATCCGAATGTAGGAACTTTGTTATCTTTTGCCCATGCATTAAACATTGACATTCCCATACCATCATTGTTAGAAACAACAATATCGATCTGATCTCCGAAAGAAGCTTCCCATGTTCCGATTGCGTTACCTGCTGTAGCCGCATCCCATGTTGCCCCTGCTGAGTTCTTCATTTCCTGAGAAGCAAGCTCACGGACTGTAAATTCTTTTCCGTCTACATCAATCTTAGCATCCTGGACAACTTTTGCTTTTCCGTCTACGTTTGTTCCTGCCGGCTTGGAAGCAACTTCGTCACCTTCTTTAACTCCTGTTCCAAGTGCCGCACGAACACCACGTGTACGTGCGATAGAATCATTATGTCCGATGTCACCGATTGCAAGTACGTATCCGATAACTCCATCACCATTTCTGTCAATCTTATCAGCATTTGCTTTGATATAATCAACAACCATCTCTCCCTGAAGTTCTGCTCCCTGATTAGCATCAAATCCTACATAATAAGTATCTTTGTTGAAATTCAACGCTTCTTTGTCCAATTCCCCTGTTGAACTATTAGAAGGTTGACGGTTAAACCAGCAAAGCGGTTTGTCCTTATTGGCTACAGAACTGCTGTCTGAAGATCCTGATGATTTTGAATCACCTGACGAAGATCCTCCGCAGCCTGCCAGTGATAATGCAAGTGTTGCTGCCATCATGAGTGCAAATACTTTTTTCTTTTTCATTTTCTTTCCTCCTGTTTTGTGCGTTTTGTTTTTAATCGCGTCTAACTCATTGACTAATCTCATTATAATTACAACACTATTTTTTTGACATAGAATATTTTTGGATTAATTATCAATATTTTTATATTGATCTATGTTTTTTTATATATTTTATCCAATTGTGCAGAATCTGTCTCTACTATATATAATATAAAACAAAAAAACTGCGATAATAACCTTCACGCTATTATCACAGTTTCTCTTATATGTTCTTATTACGAATAAAATAATGATTAAGCTGTTGCTTTCTTATCATCTGTTTTTTCAAGAAGTTTCTTTACACCCTGGATTGCAACCAACACACCAAGGATCAGAAGCAATACGGCAAAAATCAGCTGTAATGTATTTCCAAGATCCAGCCCTGTTGTCAGGAATGCTTTTGTCAGTTTCACGATCGTCATACCAAGTGCTGTAAATGTAACTGCCATCATGAATACCATTGGAATCCAGAGCATACATCCCTGACGTTTTGTCTTCTTAAGGAATACTGCGCAGGCTACCAGTGCCAGTACAGATAACAGCTGGTTGGCTGAACCAAACAGTGGCCAGATCTCTGCATATCCGACTTTGGTCAGGAAATATGCAAGTACCAGTGTAATGATTGTTGCAAAGTATTTATTTGTTACCACTTTCATGCGAAAATCTGAGGCTGTGTTGTCAGTCCCTGTGCTGCTGCTTCACCTTTAGCAAAAGATGCAACTGCGATCAGTGCAATAACTGCAAGCATACTTTCCATTAACATTGCTCCGAATGATACAGGAAGCATGTTCTTCTCATTCTTAATCTGTTTGGATGCTGTACCGGAAGATACCAGTGAATGGAAGCCGGAAACCGCACCACAAGCGATCGTTACAAATAAGATTGGGAACATATACTGTCCATCTACGTTAAAGCTTGTGAATGCCTGAAGGTTACAAGATGGATTTGCTACAAATACACCAACAATCGCACCAACAATCATAAAAATCAAAAGGTAACTATTCAGATAGTCACGAGGCTGAAGAAGTGCCCATACAGGAGCGACACTGGCAATCAGGATGTAAACGAAGATGATGAGATGCCATGCATCCAGTCCTACATACATTGGGAAGTGAAGTCCCAGTGCGATTGCTGCTACCAATAATACGATTGCAACCGCTGTATTAATCCACTTGTTGAATTTCGTATACTTCAAAAACATTCCAAGTCCGACTGCTTCTAAGATAAATATCATAGAAGTAGTTGCGACTGCACCGTTAGCTGCAATTTTTGTTACTTTTCCGGCTTCACTTACTGAGAATCCATTAAAGGTTCCGGCTACAACATCAGCAAAAGCTGCAACGACCAGAATACAAAACAGCCAGCAGAATAACAGGAATAATTTCTTACCTAATTTTCCGATATATTCTTCAATGATATATCCGATTGTACGTCCTTTATTCTTTACAGATGCATACATAGATGCGAAATCCTGAACGGCTCCAAAGAATACCCCTCCGATTAAGATCCATAAAAGTACCGGAAGCCATCCGAAGATTGCTGCCTGGATCGGTCCGTTGATCGGACCTGCACCTGCGATTGATGCAAACTGGTGACCGAATACGACGTTCGTATCGGCCGGTACATAGTCAACCCCGTCTTCCATCTCATATGCCGGAGTTTTGGCATTTGGGTCAATGCCCCATTTGTTCTGGAGATAACGACCATAAAGAAGATATGCTCCACCAAGCACAACAATGGCAATGATCATCATTAATATTCCACTCATAAAACAATCCCTCTTCTTTCTCTTTAAAGTAAATATATAAAAAAACGCCTTCGCTATCCTTTCGGATAACAAAGGCGGAATATTCTTCCGTGGTACCACTTCGTTTTACTGCAGTCATCACTAACCACAACCACTTGTTACTGTCAAAATATCTAACAGTTTCTTCTGTAACGTGAAGACAACGTCCCGGCTTACTCGATACCTGACTATGTTGATTCTTCCAACCTGTATATTTCAGCGGGATGCTCCTGGGTGATATCATAAAATACTTTCTGCCGTTTCACACCATCCAACGGCTCTCTGAATTCCAGTTAACTTTTATGACGTATCCCTTTCATTGCATTTCTTATTTACTTTTTAGCTTACTTAATGTTTTACACTTTTTTCTTGTAAAGTGCAAGAGTGGAATTAAACATAATTTACAAAAATACAGTTCTATTTTTATGCATTTTTTCACATTATATAATTTCGGTTATCTCTTCTACAGATTTCACAAAATAATCTGCTCCATTCAGTTCTCCCTTCTCACCATAACCATACAGGCATCCGATAAACGGACTTTTACAGGATCTGGCACATTCCAAATCCTGTCTTCTGTCTCCGATCACCAGATAAGGTCCCGGATAGTCCCGGATAACTTCCTGCACGATCTCCGTCTTAGGGCAGAAACCATACGATTCACAGTCATAAAACTGTTCAAACCATCTTTCCATTCGGAATTCTTCCCAATGTGCTTTGCGGTATGTCACTTTACAGTTGCTTAAGATCACAAGATGATATCCTCTGTTCTTCAAAGCTGTAAGCATCTCTTCCGCTCCCGGATACCACACTGCCCGGTGCTTCCTGATCTGCCTGACCATGGAATCTCCCACGATCGCACTCGCCTGATCTTTATATCTCTGATCTAATTCCGGCAGAAATGTATCCCACATTTCTTTGCTGTTTAAGCCCAGCCAGCCTGCGATCTGCGCCGTCTCTATCTTCTGTTCCTCTACAACATTCTGTTCTGACAACCACTGATAAGCTTCCCTGAACGCCGGCTCATAGATTCCAAGAGTATTATGTATCGTTCCATCATAATCAAAAATGATTGTTTTCACCATCGGCTGCACCTGGTTAAAGCTGCTTCATCAGATTTACCATCTCAATTGCGGACAATGCACAGTCATATCCTTTATTTCCTGCTTTACTTCCTGCACGTGCGATAGCCTGTTCGATATTCTCTGTTGTGATCACTCCGAATAATACCGGAATTCCTGTTGCAAGTTCAACCTGCGCGATTCCTTTGGCCGATTCATTACACACCAGATCATAATGGGAAGTATCCCCGCGGATAACTGCTCCCACGCAGATGACTGCATCATACTTTCCGGACTGTGCCATCTTCTGTGCAGTCAGCGGAATCTCAAATGCTCCCGGTACCCATGCAGCCGTAATGTTCTCTTCTTCTACCCCATGTCTTACCAGCCCGTCGACGGCTCCGCCCAATAACTTATTCACAATGATCTCATTGAATCTGGCAGCCACGATTCCGACTTTCATTCCCTCAGGTGCTACTACTTTTCCTTCTACTAAATTGATCTGTCTCATGATTTCTTCCTCCTGTTATTCATTAAATCTTTTTATAATTCTATTTCTTTGAAAATGTGTCCCATCTTTTCCTGTTTTGTCTTCATATATTTCAGATCATACTTCTGCGGTGGGATCTCCAGCGGTACTCTTTCATTGATCTTCAGTCCAAACCCACCAAGTCCATAGACTTTGTCCGGATTATTGGTCAGAAGTCTCAATGACTTCACTCCGAGATCCGATAATATCTGCGCTCCGATCCAGTACTCTCTGAGATCCGGTGCAAATCCCAACTTTACATTGGCCTCTACCGTATCATATCCCTGCTCCTGCAGTGCATATGCCTTGATCTTATTGAGCAGCCCGATTCCTCTGCCTTCCTGCCTCATGTAAAGAATGATTCCTCTGCCTTCTGCTTCTACCTGACGCATCGCTGTCTGAAGCTGCAGACCACAGTCACATCTAAGCGAGCCAAATGCATCACCTGTCAGGCACTCCGAATGTACCCTGCAAAGTACATCTTCACCGTCTCCGATATCACCTTTTACCAGTGCAAGATGATGTTCTCCTGTAATATCATTGATATATCCGTGAAGTCTGAAATCTCCATACTGCGTCGGAAGGTCTGCAACCGCCTCTTCTTTTACATGTTTTTCATGGATTCTCATGTAATCCTGAAGATCACGGATCGTAATAAATGTAAGATTATGCTCTTTTGCAAGTTCCCACAACTGTGGTGTACGCATCATTGTGCCATCTTCTTTCATAATCTCACAACACACGCCGCATTCTTTCAATCCAGCCAGTCTCACCAGATCAGTCGTTGCCTCTGTATGTCCGTTCCGCACCAGGACTCCGCCTTTTCTGGCAATGAGTGGAAATACATGTCCCGGTCTTCTGAAATCTTCCGGCTTCGCATCTTCATCCACACATTTCATGATTGTATAGGAACGTTCTGCTGCCGAAATACCTGTCGTCGTATCAACATGGTCCACTGCAACGGTAAATGCTGTGCTGTGATTATCGGTATTCTCCGCAACCATCGGTGGAAAGTTAAGCCTTGCTGCAATTTCCGCACTCATCGGTGTACAGATAAGCCCTTTCGCATAAGTCGCCATAAAATTGATATTCTCCTGTGTCGCAAACTCTGCTGCACATACCAGATCCCCTTCATTCTCTCTGTCCGGATCATCTGTAACCAGAATAACCATCATTCTCCAGATTCACCGAATCGCCCGGCACTTTTTCCAAAAGCGTCGTTTCTTCTCCTGTATGCGGGATAACCGATACCTGAAATCCCTCTTCCTCTACTTTTGCCACCGTCAGGCTGATGCCATCTATACAGATGGAGCCTTTTTCTACGATCAGATGTAATATCTGCGGCGATGTTTCGATAGATACCCAGATGGCATTCTCCTCCCGGGTCAGAGACCGAATCACACCGGTTCCGTCAATATGACCGCTTACGATATGTCCTCCAAATCTTCCGTCTGCAGCCATTGCCCGTTCCAGATTCACCTGACTTCCGACTTTACAGCTTCCCAGACTGCTTCTCCTGATGGTCTCTGCCATCACATCTGCAGTAAATCCATCCGGCTGAAGTGATGTAACTGTCAGACACACTCCATTGACTGCGATACTGTCACCGATCTTCGTTCTTTCCAATACCTTCTTCGCCTTGATTGCCAGAACTCCAGACTCTCCGGTCAGCTGCATATAGCGGACCGATCCTTTCTCTTCTACGATTCCTGTAAACATGGCCCCTCCTGTTCTTTTTCACATACCTGACAGATTATCCTGATGTCTTCACCGATCCGGCAGATATCCGTACATTTCAGTTTCAATGCTTCTGATGGAAGTCCGATGCCGATTCCTTGCACCGGTGTCTTACTGTTCTTTCCGCCAAATAATTTTGGTGCGATAAAACAGTGTACCTCTTTTACAATTCCTGCCCGCAGTGCACTGTCGTTCAGCGTGCCCCCGCCTTCCAGCAGAATGCTGTCAATGCCCTCATTTCCAAGATATGTCATCAGCTTTTTAAGGTCTATCTGACCTTTTTCATCCGGACAGCAGACAGTATCCACGCCTTTCGCATGTAACCGTTCTATTTTTTCTGTTATTTCTTCGTTCCCTTCCCGTCCTGACATTCAACATCGGATCATCCGCAAGTACAGTCCCGATACCGGCCATAATACCCATATACCGGTGCCGCATATGCTGCACTTCCTGTCGGGCCGGTTCTCCTGTGATCCACTTCGATGCACCCGTCTTTGTCGCAATTTTCCCATCCAGTGTCATGGCATATTTCATCACTACATACGGTGTCTTCGTCGTAATATAATGGAAGAACACCGGGTTCAGACGGTCACATTCTTCCCGCATAAAATCCTGAACTACTGTAATTCCCGATTCACGCAATATCTGTGCACCTTTTCCTGCCACCTTTGGATTCGGATCCCTGGAACCAATCACCACTTTTTTAATCTTCTGTTCTATGATTGCTTCCGTACACGGCGGTGTCTTGCCATAATGACAGCATGGTTCCAGCGTAACATAGATTGTCGCACCCTCTGCCGATTCTGTAAGCGATGCGATTGCATTGCGCTCTGCATGAAGTTCTCCGCATTTTTTATGATAACCTTCCCCGATGATCCGGCCGTCTTTTACGATCACCGCACCTACCATCGGATTCGGATTCGTCCATCCTTCTCCCTTTTTTGCAAGCTGGATTGCCCGGAGCATGTATTCCTGATCCGTCATTTCTCTTCCTTCTTTCTTAGTTATACAAAAACCCCTGCAGGATACCTACAGGGGAAATGATCTGTTACATATAACTGACAAATGATCTGTTAACCAAAAAAGCTCTGAAATGGATCACCATCTCAGAGCTCTGACACTACATTCATCTATTAAAATAACTGTACCATCATCTTCTTTCATCCAGACTATACTGTCGGCTCCGGAATCACACCGGATCATGCCTCTCGGCCCGCGGGCTTTACCGCCGGTAGGGAATCGCACCCTGCCCTGAAGATTTCGTTTTTTTTATCATAATACTTTATATATCATTTGTAAAGCAAAAGATATCAATGCATTCCAATCAGAGATCAAAAAATAATTTTTTTCAAAAAGGACTCCGGGTTTCATAAAACCGGAGTCCCTGAAAATCAAATTTCCCTTACGTCTTTCTTATCTACACTGATCACGACAATCGTTATCACAAATGCTATTGTACTTTTTATGCCTTTATCTCTATGTTTTTTTGAATTATAATCCCTCCCGGCACCTAATACATTTTTATAATGCCTTGTCCATGAATGCAATAATACCCGCTTCGACTTCGTTCTTAATCTCAGCATAATTATGTATCTCGTGGCGGTATCCCGAGTACAGCTTCGTCGTTACGTTATGTCCGGTCTGTACCAGCCAGTTACTTACCTGATATACACCGACACCATACTCACCTACCGGGTCCTGATCTCCCGCAATATTATAGATTGGCAGGTCTGTCGGCACTTTTTCGGCCCACTTTGTTCCCTCGATCTGTAACATCATCTGGATGAAATCATATACCGAACGGTTGCTGGTCGGTCTGGTAAATGCATCAAACGGATCATCGGCATGATCCCGCTGTACATACGGATCGGCACAGATCCACTCATTTCCGATGCTGACCTCTCCACAGCGCTCACACATCCATCCCATCAGTTCTCCGGTATATGACAGATCGGATTCTTCTCCATGTCCTGCATCGATCGCTTCTTTTAATTTCTTTCCCGTCTCTTCTGCCCCGCGGAAGATTCCCGTTGTTCCGCAGATGGTTGCCCCGGCCAGTTCGTCCCCGTATTTTGCAATGAAATCTCTTGTGATAAAAGATCCCATGCTGTGTCCGAATAAGAAATATGGCAGATCCGGATATTTTTCACATACGATTTCTTTCAATGTATGCTCGTCTTCCATCATTGTATGCGGTCCTTTATCTCCCCAGTCGCCCCACACATTATTGACCATTGCTGTCTTCCCATGTCCTACATGATCGTCTGCTGCCACGATATAACCCGCATCCATGAAGGCAGATATCATATGCAGATAACGTCTGGAATGTTCCCCAAATCCGTGGATCACCTGGACAATTCCCTTCGGTTTGCAAGCCGGAACATAGATCCATCCCTGGACCTGGTCACGTCCGTTGTAGGACGCAAAAGATACTTCGTGTAACATAATGTATTCCTCCTTTTCTATCTTATCCGTACGATTTTAGATTCTTTTATTCTGTACGGTTATAAGCTGTTCTTCAAAAATCCTCCGGTATTCCTCTTCCACCTCACCAAATGCTCTGACCTCATACCTCAGATCAATATGCAATTCGGGCGCTTCGCTCTCCTGTTTCTCTCCCAGAAGAAACGTCAGATCATACCATAGCATTGCCTTATCAATCGCATTCAACTGCATCTTCTCTTCCGGTGTCAGGTCCGAACCGAGAAATTTTTCATAAATCATAGAAAGCATACGTTCTTCGCGTTCATTATATTCCGGCAGTTCCTTCTTAAAAGGCGACGGAACATCCGACATATAACACTCGCTTGCATCGTGAAGCAGGCATGCAAGCACCATCCTATCCGACAGACCTCTCGCCTTTGCCTCTTTTGCACAGCAAATGCAATGTTCCCCGACCGACCAGAACGTCTTCACATGACCATTTCCTCTGCATATCAGAGACAGCGCATGTGCAATATCTGCTATGTCAAATAACTCCGGATCCGGTTCTGTTGGTTTAAAATGTTTTCCTGTGTAGGTCGTAATGTATTCACTCATTTTCTTTTTTGCTCTTTCACATATTCTTCCAGAATCTCCGCTGCTCTTCTGCATGCTTTCACGCACGGTCTGCTCTGATAATACTCTTCCGTTCTGACCGCAGGCTCTTCCAGATCTTCGCCCTTCTCCAACCCAAGAAGTTCCCGGCAAATTAGACTTCCTTCCGATTCTTCAAATGCTCCGCAAAGCTTCTGCACAAGTGCATAAAGCTTCTTTTTCCCCGCCTCATCTTTCGGATCATCGTATCCGTACAGATCACCGATCACCATGACCATCCCCGTCACAGCACCACATACTTCACGAAGCTTGCCGAATCCTGCTCCGAACGGGCTTGCCTTCTTCGCTGCTTCTTCTACTGTTATTCCCAGCTCTTCCGCAAATGCTGCGTAGACTGACTGGCTACAGTTGTAGCCTGTACGGAAGAGAGATTCCGCTTTGTCTGCTTTGTTCATTGATTTTCACCTCCGATTGTAATTACCTCTTTATCATTCCATTTACATTATCATCAATGAAAGTTATATATTTTCTTTAACCGTTCCCAGATCTCATATGCTACAGGACACACCGCTATCGCATCAAGCATACCATACAAACTCCCCAAACGTCCCGGTTGATCCGTATATGGATACTTCTTACAGCCATCCGGCTTGCACTCCTCTAAAAGACATTCTCCATTCTTTTGAAGAAAATCACATGGTTTATTTTTCGTTAAATAAGTCCCTTCTGTCTCATCTTTTTCCAGATATGTCTGAACAAATTGCGGCTCTTCCATCTTAAGATACTCTGCCACTTCCTTCACTTCATCTGTCGTAAGTTCCGCACAGTACTCTTTACAACAGTTACGGCATCTGCCGCAATCGAAGTTTTCAAATAATTCTTTGTGCAGTTGTAAAAATTGCTGGTCCAGTTCTTCTTCATCCGCATTGCATTTTAAGAAGCTTCGGAATCTTAAGTTCTCTTTTTCTTTCTTTTTTGCTTCAAAATGTATTTTTCTTGCCGGGAGCATTTTATTCACCTCTACTATGCTTTCATTTCACTTATATGCCTGACGAAACACTGTTATTTTTTCTTATACGCCTTAATAACACACTCATGTTTCTTATCTTTTTTACTATAATTAATCCCAACCAGCAAAATATCACCTGTATAATCTTGAATAGAATCCGGATATTTTCTATCCTTTATCTGCTGCAATACACTCACAGCACTTTTATTCCATTTCAATTCCACAACAAGCGCCGGATAATCACTCTTATATTCCGGTTTTGGAATAAACACAAAATCCGCAAAGCCTCGTCCTGTCGGTAATTCTCGAACCGGCTTAAAATAATATTGCATCGCACTCAGATATGCCAATGCCAACACACTGCTAAGTGAATTTTCATTATTGTATTGAATTGTTGATGCATATTCCTCATGTATCTTTTCTATCCGTTCTGCAACCGCTTCACCATCCATATCTAACGTTGCATCTAATAACAATTCGGATTCCTGCTGGAAAAGTAACATCTCGTTCCATCGTTTTCTCCGCGTCGCACGAATCAACTCCTGCCTGATCTCCTCATTCGGTACAAACGCCATTCTGGAAGCGCCCGAATAACCCAGATATCCCATATGAATCAAATACGTCAGGACATCGTCCTTATTCACAATATTTGCAATGTCATTCTGAAATGAAGCAACGTCCACTTCGACCGCTGCCCCCGACAACATTTCAATAATTGCAGTCTTTAATCCATCAAAATCCATATTAATCAATGGAACGATCGAATCATAGGAAGCCGTTCCAGACCAGTAACTCTGAAAATTTCCATCGGTCATCAGATTTACGACTGCGTTTGGATTATAGACATGATATTTTCCTAATTGATAGCCATCATACCAGCGCTTCACCTCTGAAAAATCCTTTTTATATTCCTCACACAGTTCTTTTACTTCTTCCTCTGTGAATCCAATATAAGAGGCCAGTGGTCCCGCATTCAGCATCGAATATTCACGGAAATTATTAAGTGCCGATTGTGTTCTTTCTTTTTTTATCGGTAAAATTCCTGTAAGATAGGCGAGCTGGATATATTTCGTAGGTTCCGTTCCCTTGAACATACTTCTCAGGAAACGGATATATTCATCCTGTACTTTCTTATTTGCCGACTCATCCCGGATAAGCACATCCCATTCATCAATGATAATAATAAATTTCTGTCCTGTCTTATCCTTAACCCGTGAAAGCCCATCCGGCAAAGATCTTACATCCTCAGACAAAATTTCCGGATAAATTTCCCTCAATTCATCCAATACTATCCTGGTAATATATGCTACAACATTTTCTGCTTCTTCACAATTGGTCAGAAACCATTGTACATCTATATGGATCACATCATATTTATTAAGATGCTTCTTAAAATCTTCTGTTTTTCCTATCTCAAGATCAAAAAACATCTCTTCCGAATCTGCACCTTTGCTATAGTATGCTGCAAGCATATTCGCCGCATATGATTTTCCAAACCGGCGTGGACGACTATTGCAAATATATCCGTCTGTTGAGTCCAGTACATCATTCATGCAGGCAATTAAGCCCGTTTTATCTATATAGATTTTTGAATTCAGTGCTACTTGAAATGCACTGTTATCCGGATTCACAAATCTTCCCATATATTACACCTTCTAATCTACTTCTATACTGATTATGATACCATGAAACCTTAACACCCTCAACTTATATTATAAGCCACTTTTCACTCCAAACATCCATTTCATGCTCTTAGCCAGCCTTTTTCCCGCATCTGCAAAATGCCCTCCCGCATTCCACTCTAAAACCACGGATTCCACCATCGAGTCCTCCTGTAACAGCCTTTCCTGCGCCCTGGTCCTGTCACCGACCGCTGCCATTACTTTGTTCTTCGTCTTCTCTTCTTTCCCGACAAGACTCAGATACACGCTACATTTACTCTGAATCACATGATTCCTCACATAATGGTCCCAGTCCGGGAACCACAATGAACCCGAACAGCATACAATTCCAGAAAACACGTCACTTTCATATGCTGCCCATAGCGCGAATAATCCGGCAAGCGAATAGCCCATCAGCCAATGTTCCCTGTCTTTCACACCAAAAGTCCGGTCAATATGTGGCACACATTCCTCTGTCAGCCATCTCAGCGTCTTCAGACCTTGTCCGGCGAAGCCTTCCTTTCCGAATACCGCCGGTGCTTCCCAAGGCGAAAAATCCCGGTTCCAGTCTTCCACCTGAAATGCAATGAGCAGGAAATTTTGTTCCGGCACAAGTTCCAGTAAAGACTCCCACAGATGTTCTACTTCGTTCGGCTGATGTGGATACATGCCCCAGAAGATGACTGGACCGCCGGTTCCGTTCTGAGCGAGATGTAGTTTGATTCCGTTTATTGACATATCCTGAATCATCCCGGCACTCCCGCCGCTCTTTTCTTTTGTTAGCTCCGTTGTAAGCATTTGCTTTTTCTCTTTATCTTCCATCTGCAATTCTCCTAAATTACAAAGATTCATCTTTATTAATCTCTTCCATATACCCGGCTGTAACAATGCCTGCCGGCAATGCCACAATTGCTCTAAATGTTCTTTTTTCCCAAATTATGAAAAGTATCAAGAATAAAAATTTCATCATTAGTATGCACAGCCCTTTCTTCTTACTAAAGTTTATCTTTTCTCCCGATACAACTTCGCCGGTCTATGCCCGGCATCCCCCGTCATCTCCCCGGTATCTTCTACCAGATCAGCCACTTTTCTTCGAAACGCCGGAACCAGAAGCTTCGTATCCAGCACCGTTTCATGAATCTGCTGCAATTCTCTCAGTGTAAACTGCTCCGGCAAAAGCCGGAACGCTATATGCGTCTCCGTAATCCATTTTCGAAGCTGTACGATTGCATCTGCAAGAATCAGTTCATGGTCAAATGCAAGGTCATCGCTTTCTATAGTCTTAAATTTCTTCTTTACATCCCACTTCGAAGTTGTCTCTTCTAATCTTGCATGAAGCTTCTCATCCCCATGTGTCAGACACAGATTCCATATACCGGCTTCTTCCTGAAATGACACATCAAACCACTTTGCATCCGAAGCATCATCTCCTGCCTGGATTATTTCCTGTCCAGCATTGACAAGCGCCATGAATCCATTGCTGATCACCCATCTTCTCGGATCACGGTTTGGATTGCTGTAGGTACCGAACTGCTCCAGAAAATTACAGTTGCAGTTTGTCTCTTCTTTTAATTCACGTTCTGCGGCTTCGCCGATGGTTTCCTTCGGACCAACGAATCCGCCGGGAAGGGCATAACAGCCTTCATATGGTGCCGCACCTCTCTGGATTAAAAGTACCTTTAACTCTTTCTCCGCTATTTTTCTATAATTATCTTCTTCTTTGTCAAACATTCCGAAAATGACAATGTCTGCAGTCACGGATGGTTTTGGATATTTTGAATCATCGTAAGTCTTTACAAATTCTTCGTTAGCCTTTTGCATTTCTGATTTTTTCCGCATGATTACTACCTCTTTCTTTTTTCGTCCTATATTATTATCTTTATGATGCTATCACTTTGATAGTATGTCAATATATAAATTTACGCACACGAAAAATGTCATCTCATCTTCTAACATTCTTCGTGTACGTTTATCCTCTTCAGATACTTCACTACCTTGCTTATTTGTTTTTACTGAATCTTTTCACATATACTTCTTCCGCGACAACCATTTCTGATCAATACACTTCACTTCCCCATCAAACCGGATATGTAAATGCACCCCGCCAGATCTCTGATTAATCTTCTCCACAATTCCATGTCCGAATTTCGGATGTGTCACTGCGTCGCCAAGCTTATACTGAACCACTTCATCTTTTTTCTTCTGTGCAGTCTTCAGTTGCTGATAAGTATCCCGGACCGGCACGGACTTATCATGAATCTTGTTCTTTAATA
>PPYF01638823.1_pt1 | contig 18477 bp, 16 predicted proteins | sample 1559871 | NCBI WGS metagenome assembly PPYF01 (sample SAMN08240021, study PRJNA423297) | Human gut metagenome, whole genome shotgun sequencing project. | reverse complement strand
ATCGAATAAACGCGGCTGTATTTTCCCGATAATCGAAAAAAACGGTTATCTTTACAGTGCGAATACCGAAAATACAAGCATTCTTTGCGGTAGCAAGCGGTTCGACAGGGTGTTTTTCAGCGAATTTTTCCGGGCCGAAAAAGGCAACGGATAAGTAGCAATCGCCCTTCTTAACCTCTCACAATCCTACTTTTTGATGAGTCGGACAGACAGAGAGGTATACCGCTTGACTTTCTTTAGTGTCAGTCACTTATCTTAATCTATCCGATTCTTTCGTTTTTACGCGAGTTCTTCGTATCTTCGCCTGCGGAGCGAAATCCGCGCGATGGCTCCGCCCCGCCGGAACGGAGGGGTGACACCCGAAAACCGAAGAAGATATGGATTTTCTCGCATTGGCCAAAAAGCGGTATGCCTGCCGCAAGTACCTCGACCGGAAGGTCGAACCCGAAAAACTCGCCGCCGTTCTCGAAGCGGGGCGCGTGGCCCCCACGGGCGCCAACCGGCAGCCTCAGCGGCTCATCGTCGTCGAATCGCCGGAGGGAATGGAGCGCCTCGCACGCTGTACGCGCGACTTCGGGGCTCCGGCGGCCGTCGTCGTCTGCGCCGACACCTCCGAGGTGTGGACCCGCAAGTACGACGGCAAGCGTATCGGCGACATCGACGCCTCGATCGTCACCGACCACATGATGCTCGCCGCCGCATCGCTCGGACTCGACACGTTGTGGATCTGCATGTTCAAGCCCGAAGCCGTGCGCGAAGAGTTCGGACTGCCCGATACGGTCGAGCCGGTGAACATCCTGCTCATCGGTTACGGGGCCGACGCCCCCGCCTCGCCCGACCGTCATGCGACGCTGCGCAAGCCGCTCGAAGAGACGGTCTTCTACGAGCGGTTCGGACAGAAGCGCTGATCCGCATCCGCAACGGACGAAAATCCCGGTACGGCAACATGCCGTACCGGGATTTTTCATTTTCCGCGCGTGCTTTTCCTTCATGCTTCCTTCGCGCCGCCTCCCGCGGCTGCGGTGCGCTCCTCGTCGGCCCGGCTGCGGCTCATCGTCACCAGATAGACGCCGCCGAAGATCAGCACGACCGAGAGGATTTTCGACAGGTTGAAGCTGTCCATACCCCAGCAGACCGCCACGATGCTGGCCACGAGCGGCTGCACGTAGTTATACATGCCGGCCACGGTCGGGCGCAACAGTTTCTGGCCTACGATGACGAGGATATAGCTCAGGAACGTGCTGCCGACGACGATATAGCCCAGCGACAGCAGCGCGTTCCGCTCCAGCGCCGTCCACTCCGTAGCGATCAGGTCGTTGTAGGAGAAAGGCAGCAGGCAGACGAACGAGTAGGTGAACATCCACTTCATGATCGTCACCGGCGAGTAGCGGCCGACGAAGTTCTTGAACAGCACGATATAGAGCGCATAGCTGCACTGCGCCAGCAACACCAGCAGGTCGCCCCAGACGGATTTGCCGCCCGCGGCCCCGGCCGCTTCCGCGCCGCTGCTGCCCAGGATGAGCAGCAGCGCACCCGTCGCGCCCGCCGCGATACCGAGCAGTTTCTTGCCGGTGACCGGCTCCTTGAGAAGGACGGCGGCCAGGATCATCGCTACGAGCGGCATGCTCGTCGTGATGATCGAGGCGTCCACGGGCGAGGTCATCCCCACGCCGAAGATGAAGCATCCCTGGTTGAAGACGATCGCCAGCAGCGAAGCCCCGAAGAGCTTCATCATGTCCGCCGGCGGCACGTGTTCCGGCCTGCGGAAGAGCGAGGCCGTCCAGAAGAGGAGCATCGCCCCGGCCACGCGCAGGTCGGTGACGACGAGCGGCGTCACGACGCCGCCCGCCATGACCGCTTTGGCCACCGGGGACATCAGTCCCCACATGGCGTTGGCCCCGAGCATGGCGCCGTGGCCCTTCAACGATTCGTATTTCATGTTTTTCCCGTGTCTGTAAAACGAAAACCCCTCGCACTCGTCGAGGGGTTTTCCGATTCGGTCGTGCGGAAGTCGCGCCTGCCCTCCGGTTTCCGGAGCCGCGTCATTGCGCGTAGAGCCGGAAGCGCATGCTCCACTTGTCGCCCGGCGCCACGGAACGGAACCCTTCGGCCGCGGGATCCGCGGCATTCGGGGCGTTCGTCGTCCACGACTGCGGTTCGGGGCAGCAGTAGGGGACTTCGCCGCCGTTGTTCCAGAGCGTCCAGCTCGTGGTCTGTCCGTCCGCCTCGAAGAAAGTCCTTGCGCCCGAGCGCCGGTTCTCGACCAGCGCCCCGCGGAACTCCCGTCCGTCCACCTCGATCCCGCGCACCGTGAAGGCCGCCTCGATCGGTTCGCATCCGGTCACTTGCAGCCCCTCGCTGCGCAGCCTGGCGAAGCGCTCCGAGAGCGGCAGTCTGCGGCCCGTCGGGAGCTTGCGGGCATCCAGCTCGATCTCCTCGCCGACGGCCGCGCGCATCACGTAATCCTCCGCCGCGCCTCCGGCGAAGGGGATCCGCATCGGCGTATGAAAACCCGCGCCGACGGGCATCGGCAGCCGGCTGCTGTTGGCGAACATCGCCTCGACCTCCATGCCGCGGGACGTGAGACGGTAGATCAGCTTGCACTTGAACTCGTGCGGGAAGTCGCGGAACACGGCGTCGTTCCCGGCGTTCGAGTAGTAGCGGCATTCCACGAGCGTCTCCTCGTCGGTCTCCCATGCCTTCGACACGGCGAACGGCTGGCTTTTGAGGATGCCGTGGTGGTAGTTGTGCTCCTTCTCGATCGTGATGGGGAAGCGGTACGTCCGCCCGTCGAACTCGTAACGTCCGTCGGCGATACGGTTGGGCGGGAAGAGCAGCGGCATTCCGAAAACCTGCGGACGGCGCCGGAAGGTCTCGATTTCGTCGGCCGCGGGCGTGCGCAGAATCTCCGCACCCAGCCCCGTGTGGCACAGCCGCACGAGGTTGGCCCCGATTTCGGGGATCACCAGCGCCGTATAGTCGCCTTTGGAGAACTCCACGGCACGGAGCCCGTGGAAATCGACGCTGCGGAGCACGGCTCAGAGCAGTTTTTCGATCTTCGCCTTCAGCGCGTCCTTCGAACAGGCGCCGACCTGCTTGTCCACCTGCTCCCCGCCTTTGAGAAATACGATCGTCGGAATGTTCCGCACGCCGTATTTCATCGTGATCTCGTCGTTCTCCTCAACGTCGCATTTGCCGATGACGACGCGTCCTTCGTATTCGGCCGCCAGCTCGTCCACGATCGGCGACATCGTGCGGCAGGGTCCGCACCATTCGGCCCAGAAATCAATTACGACGGGCTGCCCTGAAGCGAGCAGTTGCTCAAAGTTCTCCTTGTTGATAGCCAATGCCATAGTTGTTGTGAATTGAAATTTAAGTTTATGCGATTGAATATTTGATCTCGTTCTCTTCCAGGTATCCGACCAGCGGCTGCGAGAGGCTCACCTTGTGGCTCTTCGAAAAGAGGTTGAGCGCCACGCGCGCTTCGCGGTCGAAGACGTTCACGCGCAGCAGCGTGTCGCCCTTCGACTGCCGCACGCACTCCGAGAAACCGCGGATGAGCGCCTCGGTCACGTCGCTCACGGGCAACTGCACGACCATTTCCTTGATCGAGTCGCGCATCTCGGAGAGCTGCGTCATGCCGACGATCTTGAACTCCAGCTCCTGGTCGTTGTAGGGCTTGGGCTGCACCTTCCCGCGGATGAAGAGGAAGTAGTCGGCGAAGAGGTACTTGCGGAAATTCTCGTAGTCCTTGCCGAAAAGCGCGAACTCGTGCGCTCCGTTGTAGTCCTCCAGCTTGAATTTGCCCCACGGCTTGCCGGTCTTGGTCATCAGGTTCTGCACGCTGACGACCATACCCGCCACGGCGATCTCCTGTCCCTTGAGCGGGTCGAGATTCTCCAGCTCCGAGAGTTGCGTCTTGCACATGTGGTCGATGATGATCTTGTAGTCGTCGAGCGGGTGCGCCGAGAGATAGAGCCCCACCATTTCGCGCTCTTTCGAGAGTTTCTCGAGCTGGCTCCAGTCCGGACAGGCCGGAGTCACGGGACGCTGGATGTCCACGTGCTCGCCGCCGCCGAACAGGCTCTGCTGGGCGTTGTTCTGCTCGGTCTGGTAACGCTGTCCGTAGCGCATGAGCTGTTCGATGAAGGTGACGCCGCTCGAATCGCGCGCATCGGCTCCGAAGAACTTGTTGCGCGGGAAGTCGGCGATCGAATCGAACGCCCCGGCGTAGGCCAGGTTCTCCAGGCATTTGCGGTTCACGAGCGAGTAGTTCACGCGTTCGATGAAGTCATAGACGTCCTTGAACCGCCCGTTGGCCTTCCGTTCGGCGATGATGCTCTCCACGGCCGCTTCTCCTACGCCCTTCACGGCTGCGAGACCGAAGCGCACGTCGCCCGCGGCATTGGACGAGAAGGTACGCATCGACTCGTTGATATCGGGCCCCAGCACGCTGATGCCCATGCGCTTGCACTCGTTCATGTAGAGTGTCAGTTGCTCGATGTTCGTCAGGTTCCGGCTCAGCACCGCGGCCATGTACTCCGAAGGGTAGTTGGCCTTGAGGTAGGCGGTCTGGAACGCCACCCACGAGTAACACGTGGCGTGCGACTTGTTGAAGGCATAGGAGGCGAACTTCTCCCAGTCGGCCCAGATCTTTTCGAGCACCTTCGGGTCGTGGCCGTTCTTCTGCCCTCCGGCAATGAACTTGGGTTTCAGTGCGTCGAGCTTGTCCTTGAGCTTCTTGCCCATAGCCTTTCGCAGCGTGTCAGACTCGCCGCGGGTGAAGTTGGCCAGCAGGCGCGACAGCAGCATGACCTGCTCCTGGTAGACCGTCACTCCGTAGGTGTCCTTCAGGTACTTCTCCATGATCGGGATGTCGTACACGATCGGACTGCGGCCGTGCTTGCGGGCGATGAAGTCGGGGATGTAGTCCATCGGCCCCGGACGGTAGAGGGCGTTCATGGCGATCAGGTCCTCGAAGGTCGAGGGTTGCAGCTCGCGCAGGTATTTCTGCATGCCTGCGGACTCGAACTGGAACGTCCCGACCGTACGGCCCTCGCCGTAAAGGCGGTAGGTCGCCGGATCGTCGATGATCGAGAAGTCGTCGATGTCTATTTTGACGCCTTTCGTCTGGCGGATGTTCTCCACGGCATCCTTGATGATCGAGAGGGTCTTCAGTCCGAGAAAGTCCATCTTGATGAGACCCGTGTCCTCGATCACCGAGCCTTCGTACTGCGTGACGAGCATCTTCTCGCCGGTCTCCTTGTCGTCGGCCGTCGAGACGGGGACCCAGTCGGTGATGTCGTCGCGGCAGATGATCGTGCCGCAGGCGTGAACGCCCGTATTGCGGACGTTGCCCTCGAGCATCTTGGCATAGCGTATCGTGTCGCGCAGCACGGGGTTGTCCGACTGCTCGGCCGCCTTGAGCTCGGGTACGTAGTCGATTGCGTTCTGGAGGTTGAGCTTCTTGTCCGGAATCTTGTCGGGGACGAGCTTGCACAGCCGGTCCGACTCCGAGAGCATGAGTTTCTGCACGCGCGCCACGTCCTTGATGGCCAGCTTGGTGGCCATCGTGCCGTAGGTGATGATGTGCGCCACCTTCTCCTTGCCGTATTTCTGCGTCACCCAGTTCAGCACGCGGCCGCGGCCGTCGTCGTCGAAATCGACGTCGATATCGGGCAGCGAGATACGGTCCGGATTGAGGAAGCGCTCGAACAGCAGGTCGTAGGCGATGGGGTCGATCTGCGTGATGCCGAGACAGTAGGCCACGGCCGATCCGGCCGCCGAGCCTCGTCCCGGACCCACCGAGACGTCCAGTTCCTCGCGCGCCGCGCGGATGAAATCCTGCACGATGAGGAAGTAGCCCGGGAAACCCATCGTCTTCATGATGTGCAGCTCGAAGCGCAGCCGCTCCTCCTGCTCCTCGGTCAGATGCTCGCCGTAGCGCCGGTGCGCCCCCTCCATCGTGAGTTTGGCCAGGTAGTCGGCCTCGAGCTTGATGCGGTAGAGCTTGTCGTATCCGCCCAGCTTCTCGATCTTCTTGCGCCCCTCCTCTTCGGACATGACCACCTGTCCGTGCTCGTCGCGCGTGAACTCGTCGAAGAGGTCCTGCTCCGTCAGGCGGGCGCGGTATTCCTCCTCCGTGCCGAAGTCGGCCGGAATGGCGAACGTCGGCATGATCGGCGCATGGTCGATGGAGTAGCACTCCACCTGGTTGCATATATCGATCGTCGTGGCCATCGCCTCGGGGTCCGTCTCGCCGAAGATCGCGGCCATTTCGGCCGTCGTCTTGAGCCACTCCTGCTTCGAATAGAGCATCCGTTTGGGATCGTCGAGGTCCTTGCCCGTCGAGAGGCAGATCAGGCGGTCGTGCGCCTCGGCGTTGTCTTCGTCCACGAAGTGCACGTCGTTCGTGCAGACCGTGCGTATCCCGTGTTTGGCGGCCAGTTCGCGCAGGTGTCTGTTCACCTTGAGCTGCATGGGGTAGGCCTCGTGGTTGGCCCGCTCGACGGTCGCCTTGTGGAGTTGGAGCTCCAGATAGTAGTCGTCGCCGAAGACCCGCTTGTGCCAGAGGATCGACTCCTCGGCCTTCTCCATGTCGTCGGCCGTGATCGCGCGCGGGACTTCGCCCGCCAGGCAGGCCGAGCAGCAGATCAGTCCCTCGTGGTACTTCTCGATCTCCACGCGGTCCGTACGCGGGCGCATGTAGAAGCCCTCGGTCCACGCCTTCGAGACGATCTTGATGAGGTTGTGGTAACCCTTCAGGTTCTTGGCCAGCAGGATGAGGTGGTAGCCGCTCTGGTCGGGCTTGCCCTCCTTGTCGTGCAGTCTGCGGCGCGCCACATAGACCTCGCAGCCGATGATGGGTTTGAAGGCGAGCTTGCGCCTCAGCTCTGCGAGCTGCTTCTCGCAGTCGGCGATCTCCGCCGCCCCGGCTTCTCCGCCGCGCAGCTCCTCGAGTCTTTTCTCGCAGTCGGCGGCCTTGTCCTTGAGCTTGCCCTTGACCTTCTTGACATAGTTGTAGAACTCCTTGATGCCGAACATGTCGCCGTGGTCCGTGATGGCGATGCCGGGCTGTCCGTCGGCCATGGCCTTGTCCACCAGACGCTGGATACTGGCCTGTCCGTCGAGGATCGAATATTGGGAATGTACGTGAAGGTGAACGAATTGGGGCATTGTCGTAACGTTGTTTTCGCTCCGGCGCGGCGTGCATCTTCTCCGCGCCGTTCGGGTTCCGCGGACCGCCGGCCGCCGCGGCCGGATACGCACGGACAAAGATAGCGATTATTTCCGGAGAATTAGTGGCAGGGGTCTTGCATTTTATCAACAAAATGCTTAACTTTAAATATCCAACGAAAAACGAAAAACTATGCAAGACGAGACCATGATTGTACTGGCGGAGTACAACACCATCACGGAAGCCGAAATCGCCAAGTCGATGCTCGACAGTGCCGGAATCTGGGCGACGATCCGCAACGAATACATGTCGGCCATCTATCCCATCGGCACGATGCCCGCGCAGGTCGTCGTCCGCGAAGAGGACTACGAAAAGGCCCGGGCCATGCTGCACCACCGGTAGGCGCACGGCCGCGACGCCCCGCATGCGAAAGAATCCGCCCCTGCGCAATCCGTTGCGGCAGGGGCGGTTCGTATTCGTCTTCGTCCGCGAGCGGTCTGCTCCGGAGGCGTCAGTAGCTTTCGTTCACGTAGTTGCAGCGGTATTCGTAAGCGGTCCGCTGAGGTACGCCATCTACCTTGCGGGGCGTCCATTTACCTTTGCTGCCGCGGATTACGCGGATTACCTCCTTCGACAGTTTCGGATCGGGCGTCTCGAGCGTTTCACCGATCGTGATACGGCCGTCCGGCTCGATGTAGAACTTCACGCACACGATGCCGCCGACCCGTGCGAAACGTTCGTCGTAGCGGACGCGCTCCCGCATCCACTCCGTGAAACTCTTGTCCGGATCCTCGCCCAGGAAGAGCAGCGGATCGGGGTCCTGCTCGCGGAGGTATTTTTCGACGGGAATCCGGAGCGTCAGCCGCAGGGTGTAGTCCGTCGTGCGTCCGTCCGCATAGGTGGCGGGGGTCCAGCCTCCGAGGCGCGAAAAGGCTTCGGTCAGCGTTGCGCGGGTGGCCTCCGAAGCGGGGGCAAGGTCGCAGCGGTCGCGTCCCTCCGACGTGCTGTCGCGGAAACGCCACTCGTCGATGCTGCCGTCGGCACGGACCACGAACGCCACGCCGACTTTCGGCGAAAGCGTTTCGGCGGGCACGTTCCTCTCCCGTACGACCTTTCCGAACTCGCCGATGAGCCGGCGCATGAAATACTGTATGTCGGCCCCGTTGAAGCGGGGTGCTTCGGGCTGCTCCTGCCCGAAGGCCGCAAAGGTGCAGAACGCCGCCGAGATAATAGGCAGCAGTAAATACTTTTTCATCCGTTTACAGCTTTTGGTTCATGTCGCGCTTCAGGTATTCCATATTCTCCACGACGCCTCGGCCTGCCCGCGGAACATCGTCTCGCCGTTCAGTACGCGCGCCCCTCGCCGGAGACCGCAGTCGAGAAAACGAGTCAGCGGCGGGTTGTAAACCAGGTCGAGCAGAAAATGCTCCGGCGTGATATAGGCATAGGGGATTCGCGGCGCTTCCCCGACGGCGGGGTAGGTCCCCACGGGCGACGCATTGACGATGAGGCGGCTCTCGGCGACCGCTTCGCACGGCAGGTTGTCGTAAGTGTAGTTGCCTTTCGCCGCGTCGCGCGACACCAGTGCGAAAGGAATCCCGCGTTCGGCCAGTGCGTATTGCACGGCCTGCGAGGCGCCCCCCGTGCCGAGCACCAGCGCCTGCGCAGGTTCGGCCCCGCCCAGCAAGCGGTCGAGTGCGGCGCGCAGTCCGGCGATGTCGGTATTGTGGCCCTCCAGCGTTCCGTTCCGCAGGCGGCGGATGCAGTTTACTGCGCCGATGGCCTGCGCCTCGGGAGCGATGCGGTCCAGCAGATGCATGACACTGCGTTTGTAGGGGATCGTGACGTTCAGTCCGCACAACTCCGGCATCGCAGCCAGCAAAGACGGCAGCTCTTCGACGGACGGAAGTTCGTAAAGCGCATATTCGCAGTCCGATAATCCTTCTTTGCGGAATTTTTCCGTGAAGTACTTCGCCGATGCCGAATGCCCGAGCGGCCGGCCGATCAATCCGAACCGGCGCATGGCTACTCTTCCCGTTTTTTGAGCACGATACGTGCCAGCAACTCGATGCCGTAGATGGCGAGGAATCCCGCCGCGCAGAGCAGCACGGCCTCCGCGAGCAGCGACGGCTTGTCGTACAGCGCCTCGAAATGCCCCGGAGCGATGTTTCGTTCCACGAGCGGTTGCAGGACCCCGTGGCTGTCGGTGTAGGTCTCGACGGTCTCCTTCCACGGCCACACCTTGTTGAGCGAGCCGACCATGAAGCCCATCAGTACCGCCACCGTGACGTCGTGCCAGCGTTTGAGCAGCCACGACAGCAGGTGCGAGAAGGAGATGATGCCGGCGGCGGCGCCGACGGCGAAAATAGCGATGACGGGAATGTTCAGGTCGCCGACGGCCTGCATGATATACTGGTACTTCCCCAGCAGCAACAGGATGAAGGCCCCGGAGATGCCGGGCAGGATCATGGCGCAGATGGCGACGGCCCCCGACAGCATGACGAACCACCAGTCGTTCGGCGTTTCGGTCGGCGTGGCGACGGTGATCCACCATGCGGCGGCGGCCCCCACGGCCAGCGCCGCGGCCGTGCGCCAGTCCCAACGGCCGATCTGTTTGGAAACCAGCAGTGCCGAGGCGACGATCAAACCGAAGAAGAACGACCAGATTTCGATCGGGTGATGTTCGAGCAGGTAGGTCATCAGCCGCGCCAGCGAGAAGACGGCGATGGCGATGCCCGTCAGTACGGGCAGCAGGAAACGGCCGTTCACGTGCCGCCACAACTCGCCCAGCCGCAGGCGCGCCAGCAGCCGCAGGGCCGTGGCATCGACGCTGCGGATCGAGTCGATCAGTTCCTCGTAGATTCCCGAAATGAAGGCGATCGTGCCGCCCGAGACGCCCGGAACGACATCGGCCATACCCATGGCGCATCCCTTGAGCGCCAGAACGACAGATTTGGTGAATTTCATAATTCTGTGTTTCGGTCTCCGCCCGTCCGGGACACGTCCCCGGCTGCGGGGCCGCACCGGTCCGTGCGGAAACGCCCGTGTGCAATGCGGACAAACGTCACTCCGCTCCCGCCGCGGCCGCACGAACGGTGCGTAGCGGCGGATACGACGCTACGGTCGTCCGGTCCGTTTATCCGGAGACAAAGATAGTGCAAGCATCGCGCAGAAACAAATCCGGGAAAGATTTTATGCGGCGTTTCCGGTCGTCGCGCCGGGCTGCCGGAAACACGAAACAGCCCCGCGATCCGGAGTCCGGGACTCCCGAGATATTCGCGCGCGCCGGTTTCGGCAGATCGCCCCGCCCGTACGACAGGGAGTGTCCGGAACCGGCGCGCGGCTCCTTACTTTTCGTTCTCTGCTGCTGCGGGCTTCCGAGAGCGGATGAACGCGATCGTTTCGGCGAGTTCCGACACGAATTTGTCGAAATCTTCCTTATAAAGAAAGATTTTATGCCGGTCGAAGGTAACCTCGCCTCTGGAGTCGGTCATTTTGCGGCTCTCGGTGATGGTCAGGAAATAGTCGTCGCTGCGCGTGGCCCGGACATCGAAGAAATAGGTGCGTCGGCCGGCCTTGACGGCTTTCGATAAAACGGGATCGTCGTGCTCCTCGCTTCCGCGGCGTATGGGTGAAAGAGACATGAACGGTAGCTTTTAGGTTAATCCGGAACTATACGATTCTGGTCTTTAGGTATACGAATATACGCAAAAGAATCCGGATCACCAAAAACTTCCGCCTAATTTTTCCCTTCGAGAAGCGGTTCGCCCCGCCGCCGCCAGTCGGCGAGAATCTCCGTCGCACGGATATACGCCGCATTGAGCGAGGGATTTACGACCCGGAAATAGGCTGCCGGACCGAACATCCGCTGGGCGGCCAGCGCCTTGAGCTGGATGCGCACGACGGGCGCCGAGGCGGCGAATCCGGCCGCATCGAACGCCACGCCGCGCCGCTCGCCTTCGGCCGTGAGGCGGCCGAGCAGACTGTCCGAAGGGACGAATCCCGCGTCGAAGGCTTCGAAATCGGCGTAACGCCGCGAAAGGCTGTCGCGCGCACGGTCGAGCCAGTCGTTCACGAAGTCGGCCACGACGCCCTGACGGATCAGCCGCGCGTAGTAATCCGAATAGCCCGCCGTGTCGGGCGCCACGACGACGTCGGGGCGGATGCCTCCGCCGCCATAGACCGTGCGCCCGGTGCGCAGCGTGCGGTAGGCCGGAGCTCCGGCGTCGAGCGAATCGCGCGTCCGGTCGTCGTAACGGCGCAGATGGTCGAGGTAGTATTCGCGGAGGTTGCCCTTCTCGTAGGGGCGCTGGATGACGCGTCCCGAAGGGGTGTGGTAGCGGGCCACGGTGAGCCGCACGGCCGAACCGTCGGGCAGTCCGATCTGCCGCTGCACGAGCCCCTTGCCGAAGCTCGGCCGTCCCACGACAATGCCCCGGTCCCAGTCCTGTACGGCGCCGGCGACGATCTCCGACGCCGAGGCCGACGCTTCGTCGATCAGCACGACCAGCCGTCCTGCGGTGTCCTCGCCCGGGCTTTGGGTCTCGAAATCCGTGGGCGGCACGGCGCGCCCCTCGGTGGAGACGACCACGGCGCCGCGCGGCAGGAAAAAGCCCGCCATGCCGATCGCCTGGTCGAGCAGTCCGCCGCCGTTGCCCTGCAAATCGAGGATCAGCGCCCCGGGCCGCCCCAGTTTGCGGTACGCCTCCCCGAATTCGGCCATCGTGGTCTGTCCGAAGCGGTTCACCTTGATGTAGCCCACGCTGTCCGAGACCCGATAGGCCGCATCGACCGTGTTGAGCGGAATCCTGTCGCGCACGAGCGTGAAGCGCAGCCGCTCCGGAACGCCGTGGCGCACGACTTCCAGCGCGACCTTCGTGCCGGTCTTGCCGCGCAGGTGCTTCGGCACGTCGGCGCGCGTGAAGCCCACGGCCTCCGTCGTGTCGATACGCACGATGCGGTCGTTGGCCCGCATTCCGGCGCGTTCGGCAGGTCCTCCGGCGACGGTGTTCACCACGATGATCGTGTCGCGCAGCACGTTGAACTCCACGCCGATTCCGCTGAACTCCCCGTCGATGCTCTCGCGCACGCTCCGCATCTCCTCGGCCGTGAGGTAGGCCGAATGGGGGTCGAGCCGTTCGAGCATGCCCGCAATGGCCCCCTCGACGACGGGAGCCATGTCCTCGTCGTCCACGTAGAGTTCCGTCAGGTAGCGGTACACCCGGGCGAATTTCTGCAACTGCTCCACGTCCGCCCGGTCCTGCGCCGCCAGAGGCAGCGCACAGAGCAGGGCGAGCAGAGCCGATAACGGTTTGAGCATCTCGGTCAGTTTTTTTGTCCGGCGGCGGCATGGCCGCCTATTTCACGGCGCCGGCCACCTCGGCGAAGGGGACCTGCCGCTGGTCGCCCGTCCGCATGTCCTTGAGCGTGACGACGCCTGCGGCCAGCTCTTCCGAGCCGACGATGGCCACCAGCGGAATGCCGCGGCGGTTGGCGTACTCCATCTGTTTCTTCATCCTGGCCTGATCGGGGTAGATCTCGGCCGGAACGCCCGCGTCGCGCACGGAGCGCAACAGCGGCAGCACGGCGGCCTGCTCCGCCTCGCCGAGATTCGTGAACAGCACGCGCGTCGAGCAGTTCAGTTCGGCGGGGAAGAGGCCGAGGCCCGTCATCACGTCGTAGATGCGGTCCGCGCCGAACGAGATGCCGACGCCCGACACGTCGGGCATTCCGAAGATGCCCGTAAGATCGTCGTAACGGCCGCCGCCCGAAATCGATCCGATGGCGAAGTCGAGGGCCTTGACCTCGAAGATCGCCCCGGTGTAGTAGTTCAGTCCGCGTGCCAGCGAGAGGTCCAGCTCGACGGGCATCGCGAGCCCCAGCCGGGCCACGCAGTCGAAGACGGTCCGCATTTCCTCGATGCCTTTCAGACCCGTTTCGGAGCAGGCCAGCACGTCGCGCAACTGCGCGAGTTTCGAGTCGTTGTCTCCGCTCAGCTCGAGAATCGGTTGAAGCCGGTCCACCGCCTCGGGCGAAAGTCCCCGTCCGAGCAGTTCGGCCCGCACGTTCTCCAGCCCGATCTTCTCGAGCTTGTCGATGGCCACGGTGATGTCCGTCATCTTGTCTGCATGGCCGATGGCTTCGGCTATGCCGTAGAGAATCTTGCGGTTGTTCATCTTCAGCGCGACGCGGATGCCCAGCGCCGCGAAGACCCGCTCGACGATCTCCACCAGCTCCACCTCGCACAGCAGCGAGCGCGTGCCGATCACGTCCACGTCGCACTGGTAGAATTCGCGGTAACGCCCCTTTTGCGGACGGTCGGCACGCCACACGGGCTGCATCTGGTAACGCTTGAAAGGGAAGGTCAGTTCGCCCTGATGCTGCACGACGTAGCGCGCGAAGGGGACGGTCAGATCGTAGCGCAGCCCCTTTTCGCTGATGTGCGAGGCGCTGCGCAGCTCCCCGTCCGAAAGGCCCGCGGCGTAGTCGCCCGAGTTGAGAATCCGGAACAGGAGCTTGTCGCCCTCGTCGCCGTACTTGCCCAGCAGCGTCGAGAGGTTCTCCATCGCGGGGGTTTCGAGCGGTGCGAAACCGTAGGTGCGGAACACCTGCCGGATCGTGTCGAAAATGTAGTTGCGGCGCATCATCTCCGCGGGGGAGAAGTCGCGCGTGCCTTTGGGTATCGAAGGTTTCTGTTGTGCCATATTACATAAATTTTTGTTTCATTTTCAGGTATTTTTCCCAACCTGCGTTATCCCGTGTGTCCATGTATTTGGGTTGTTTCCCGAGCAGGCGCTTCAATGCGGCCTCGTCACGGCGGAAGAACAGGACGACTATTTCGCGGATCGCTTCCATTTGTTCGACCTCATACATGCTCACGTAGCGCCGTGCTCGCGTTCCCTGCTCCCCGGGATAGATATATCCGACGAAATATCCCAACCGGTCGTTGTCGTCCACAGCGGACGAAATGAAAAACGAACGGTCGGTCTTCAGATCCGTCACCGAAAGGGTGGGGGAGTTTTTCCTGAACTTCAGGGCCTCGCGCGCCTGCTCATGCCAGGGAAACCGCTCCATCTCGACGAGAAATTCGTCGAGATCGCACTTCCCGACCGGTTCCACATGGTCCGGATCTTCGTGGGCGCAGAGTTTGTCCCAGACAAACGCATCGACCGGACGGTTTGCCGGCATCCCGCATGAGGAAAGCCCCAAGACGAGCAGGAAAAAGGCTGCAATACGCATTTTATCAAGCCATCAATTTTTTGTAACGCACCCGATGGGGCTCCGTGTCGCCGCCCTGCGCCTTCTTCCACGCCTCGTACTCCGAGTAGGAGCCTTCGTAGAAGACCACCTTCGAGTCGCCCTCGAACGAAAGGATGTGCGTGGCGATGCGGTCGAGGAACCAGCGGTCGTGGGAGATCACCACGGCGCAGCCCGCGAAGTTTTCCAGGCCCTCCTCCAGCGCGCGGAGCGTATTGACGTCGATGTCGTTCGTCGGCTCGTCCAGAAGCAGCACGTTACCCTCCTCCTTGAGCGCGAGGGCCAGATGCAGCCGGTTGCGTTCGCCGCCCGAGAGCATTCCGCACTTCTTCTCCTGATCGGCGCCCGAAAAGTTGAACCGCGCCACGTAGGCCCGGGCGTTCACCTGCCGGTTGCCCAGCGTGATGAGGTCCGCGCCGCCCGAAATCACCTCGAAAACGCTCTTTTCGGGGTCGATCGACTTATGCTGCTGGTCCACGTAGGCCAGCTTGACGGTGGGCCCCACGCGGAACGAACCGCTCGTCGGAGTGTCCAGCCCCATGATCATCCGGAAAAGGGTGGTTTTGCCCGTCCCGTTGGGACCGATCACGCCCACGATGCCGGCGGGCGGCAGCGAAAATTCGAGGTGCTCGTACAGCACGCGGTCGCCGAAAGCCTTCGAGACGTCGTGCGCCTCGATCACCACGTCGCCCAGACGCGGACCGTTCGGAATGAAGATTTCGAGCTTTTCCTCCTTCTGTTTCGTATCCTCGTTCATCAGTTTGTCATAGGCCGAAAGACGCGCCTTCGATTTGGCATGGCGTCCCGACGGAGACATGCGCACCCACTCCAGCTCGCGTTCGAGCGTCTTGCGGCGCTTCGACTCCTGCTTCTCCTCCATGGCCATGCGCTTGGTCTTCTGGTCGAGCCATCCCGAATAGTTGCCCTTCCAGGGAATGCCCTCGCCGCGGTCCAGCTCGAGAATCCAGCCCGCCACGTTATCCAGGAAGTAGCGGTCGTGCGTCACGGCGATCACCGTGCCTTTGTACTGCTGGAGGTGCTGCTCGAGCCAGTCGATCGACTCGGCGTCGAGGTGGTTCGTCGGCTCGTCCAGAAGCAGCACGTCGGGCTGCTGCAACAGCAGGCGGCACAGGGCCACGCGGCGGCGCTCGCCGCCCGAGAGGTGCTTGACGGGCTGGTCCGGGTCGGGGCAGCGCAGCGCGTCCATCGCGCGTTCGAGCACGCTGTCCAGCTCCCAGCCGTTGCAGTGGTCGATCTTTTCGTACAGCTCGCCCTGACGCTCGATGAGCCGTGCCATCTCGTCGTCCGACATCGGCTCGCAGAGCTTCGTGTTGATCTCTTCGTACTCCTTGAGCAGCGCCACCGTGGCGGCACATCCCTCTTCGACCACCTCGCGGACGGTCTTCTCGTCGTCGAGCTTGGGCTCCTGTTCGAGGTAGCCCACCGTGTAGCCCGGCGAGAAGACCACTTCGCCCTCGAAGTTCTTGTCGATGCCGGCGATGATCTTCATCAGCGTCGATTTACCCGAGCCGTTCAGACCGATGATGCCGATCTTCGCGCCGTAGAAAAAAGAGAGGTAGATGTTGTTCAACACCCGTTTTTGGTTGGTGAAGGTCTTGCTCACGCCGACCATCGAAAAGATGATTTTTTCGTCTGCCATATATCGTTTGCGTTTGTATTTTCTTTCCGCCGCCCCGGGACGCCCCCTCCCGCTGGTTCCGCGCAGGGCGGATCCGCCACCACCGTGCGGCTCGCCGGAACGATTCGGACAAAGATACGACGAATTTCCGGATTTTCGGCCCCTGCGGCGGAATTATTCGGCTCCGCGCGGGTCTCAGGATACGGCGGCTGTCCAGCCATACCGGAAGAGGCTGTCGCCCCGAAGAGGGAAGGGGACGTGCCCCCCCCCGGTGCGAAGGCGCTGTCTGCGGTAACTTCAGGACCGGCGGGACGTTTCGCACGCGCATCGGCCGGACTTCCTTCCCAGACAGCGGTTTCAGACCGCCGATCGTATGGCGGCTTCGGACCGAAAAGCGAAGACACCGGATCACCCGGTGTCTTTTTATGCAGTTTCCACAAAGGATGATTATAAATATTTTTATTATATATGTGGAACTGCCCGCATTTTAGGGGTCTTTTAATTATATTAATACATGTAGTGTGTTTTATGCAAGAATTTTTTGTCGAAATATTTGTATTTTCAAACAGAAAATATATAACTTTAGATCGAATTTTACGGATTGCTTTACAGCGACAGTAAAATTCGAGAAAAACTACAACCTTTTTAACCTAAAATTTTCATGTATGAAAAAGAAACTGATTTTTGCGGGTGCCGTCGTATTGATGGCTGCCGCTGCTGTGACTGCCTATATGGCAAACTACCGACCGGATCCTTTCGATCTGCTGAATGCCAATATCGAGGCTTTGGCGCAGGATGAAACATTGGAACCAGGAGAATCAGGTAAGCCAGTTGTTGATTGTTGTGTCGATAAGTTTATTTGTACAGGAGACTATTGTGGAACATTTATTCCAGCATATGGTGGATATCTCACATTCTATTATAATGTATAATTTTTCTATATATGAGACATTTATATTCTGCCATTTTTGTTTGTTTTATTTTCTTGGGTGCATGCACCCAAGAAAATAAAAACACCTTTGAAGATATAAAAATCAAAAATGCATTATGTCAAAACATTACCCTGCAACAAATGGACATGCACTATCTGTTGGGGAATCCTTCTAAATTGTGTATTAAAGATAGTTTATTATTCATATCTGATTTTATTAAGGGTAAATTTATTACCGTCTATAATTTAGCAAATAAAGACTCATTATTCAGCACACTTCATGAAGGACGAGGTCCAAATGAAGTGATCGGTCCAATTGACGTGAGTTTTTCTGAAAATAATTTGGTTGTTTTAGATCGCCAAAAAGCAGTATTCAGACATTTTTCTTTGGACCTTTCTTCTGAAAATCCTTTACTTTGCACGGCACATATACAACTTCCTTTTGGAACAGATCGGGGTATATATCTATCGCGTGATTCTAGTTATTTCGTTGGCGGTTTTTTCCAAGATGGCCTTTTGAAACATTATAATAGTAAAGGAGATGAAATTGCGTCTTATAATCCTTGTGCAGATTTCATAAAGACAATTTCTGATCCTTCAATGCGTTATAGGTTGGGGCAAAGTCATATAGCTACAATCCAAGATAAATTAGTATTAGCCTCTTCCTTTACTGGCGAGATTCGATTCTTTGATATAAAAAGCGATAGTCTATATCAATACAAATACTATACTATTAATAGAAAAGAGATTTTTGATAAAATACGTCAGCGGGTAAGTAAGAGTGATTTCCAGATTTACCAATCGGATATACGTGGTATTAAAAATATATATGCCACTAATAATTATGTTTATGTTGCTTTTAACAATAATACAATAGCCAATAGAGCGGCAGACGATAATAATTATTTATTAAAATTTAATTACAAGGGGGATTTAATTAAAATATACGAAACGGATCGGAGATTTTTATGTATGGCTATTACCCCTGATGACCATGATCTATATACCGTCATATTAAACGATAAACAAGAAGCAATAATAGCCCGCACTAATTTGGATTAATGTAATTGATATCTGTAACTTCGGGCCAAAATCGACCGTCTTGAGCCCGTTCACGCAGGATTCGACCGATTGCAACCCGAAAAGCAAAGGCACCGGATCACCCGGTGTCTTTTTTGTGCAACTTCCGTAAGAAACAATATGGGGTTGTATTCGTTTTATATAAGAATTTTTTTGTCGAAATATTTGTACTTTTCTTCAAAAAAATATAACTTTAGAGTGAATTTTACGGATTACTTTACAGTGACTGTAAAATTCGAGAAAAACTACAACCTTTTTAACCTAAAATTTTCATGTATGAAAAAGAAACAGATTTTTGCGGATGCCGTCTCATAATGGCTGCCGCGGCCGTGACTGCCTGTACGGCAAACTACCGGCCGGATCCTTTCGATCTGCTGAATGCCGATATCGAGG
>PPYF01017051.1_pt1 | contig 18478 bp, 12 predicted proteins | sample 1559871 | NCBI WGS metagenome assembly PPYF01 (sample SAMN08240021, study PRJNA423297) | Human gut metagenome, whole genome shotgun sequencing project. | reverse complement strand
ATTTTATATTTACAATAATTTTCAATTATATATTTATACTATACTTTTGGTAAAGCTTTCTTATCTACCTTACCTATTGGAGTGACTGGTAATACACACAGTCTTGTAATGTTTTTTGGTATCATATGTGGAGGTAGATTATCTTCCAAGAATTTTCTTACCTTATCTGGGTCATAATAATCTTCATATGGAACAAAATAAGCATCAAGATACTTATCTCCATTTTCATCTTCCCTCTTTGCAACAACACTGTTTTTAATTTCAGGAATCATATTGATCATATTTTCAATTTCGAAAATTTCTATTCTTATACCGTTAATTTTAATCTGGGAATCCATTCTTCCTAAAATAGCTATTGTACCATCTTCATCTATCCACTTGGCCAAGTCACCTGTTCTATACATTTTCTGAGTGTAGCTGTCGTGGGCAAATGGATTATCGACAAATGTTAATTTGTTTTGATCTTCTCTATTTAAATAGCCATTAGAAATCTGTATTCCCGAAAGACAGAGCTCACCTGGAACACCAATCGCACATACATTATTGTTTTTATCTAGTATATAAGCCTCTGTATTGTATATAGGTCTGCCTACAGGTACCAATTCATAGTATTTATCCACATGAAACTGAGTACATAGTACAGTGAATTCTGCAGGTCCATACTCATTATAAATTTTATAGTCTCTTTTTACATACCCCTTAAATTTATCTCCACCAACTTGAAGAACTCTTAGTCCCTTACATGGGCAATTCATCATAAATAATTTTCCCATTATAGCAGGTAAAGCGAGTATTGTAACATTATTTCTAATACAATACCCTTCTACTTCTTTTTCATTTATACGTGCATATTCTGGTAAAATATCAACGCTTGCACCGACAAGTAAATATGGAAAAATTTGCTTCATAATTGCATCAAAACTAAAACTAAGATATACACCACACTTGTCATTTTCATTTGCATCAATATAGTCAATAGAGTAATGACACATATTCATCAAACTATCATGTCTTATACTAATACACTTTGGCCTTCCCGTTGTACCAGAAGTAGAGATTCTATAGGCTTCATTTTCAGGATAGATCTTGCCTGTTACTTCATAATTATGTTTTATTAAATCTTCATTTTCTATACTTAAAACATTGTATTCAGGAAATCTTTTATTTATTCTTGGAAGCATAGATTTGCATGTCAAAATAAGCTTAGTTTGACCATCTTCCAAAAGATACCCGAGCCTCTCATCTGGGTTAGTCCTATCTATTGGGAAAAATATGGCTCCTGCCTTTAAAACAGATATAGCAGACAATACTACGTGTTTGTCACGTTGTTGCAATACAGCGACTGTGTCGCCCTCTCCTATACCTAGATGATTTAAGTATGCAGCAACCTTATCAGTCAATTCATCCATTTCTTTATAGCTTATATTTGAATCAAAATCAGATATTGCTATATTATTTGGAGTCTTTTTAACTTGTTCTTTAAGAAGACTTACATAACTTATATTTTTGTCAAACTCAAATTTATTTTCATCAAACATATGAGAAAAATTTTCTTTGTGCTCTTCTTTCATATTTTGAATTTCATCTAACTTTATATCCTTATTTGAAATTACTTGCTTAAGTATATATCTATATAAATAGACTATACTTCTGGCAGTTCTTTTATCATAGAAAGATGACTTATACATAAGCTTAAGCCTTATTCCGTTAGATACACTAACCTTGAGATACATATCAAGTTTTTTAGCTTGTTCAGACTTTACCATCGGTTCTCCGAGTATGTTTACTATAAACAATGTATTTATAAGCTTGTCATTGAGAGCATTCTTATAGTTGCTCTGAGACATCATATAATAGTCATATTCCTTTGACTCCTCTGTTTGTTTCATTATTATCTTACATAAATCAATAAATTTCATTTTTGGATTTTTTGTTTTTACTCTTACTGGTGTCATGATATTATTTTTTCCAAAAACAACATCTTCTTCATATGTAAACCTTTGAAGCACGATTCCATATATTGTATCTAGTACAGATTCCAGTGACAATTCATTATCATCACAGTATTGAAGAATTTCACTGTACATAGACTTTTTAATACTCTTTTGTATCATATTAAACTTTCCATTGTCTTCTTTTAAAAAATCATTTGGAACTCTTGCTAGTGTAATATAGTCTCCTAGTAATTTAGTCCAATATTTTTCAGCAAGACGGTAATGTTTATTCTTAGCCAAATAGCTCACCACCTTATATTTTATTTAGCCCAGTCAAGTGATCTTTTAACTGCATTTTTCCAGGTATTATAGTATTCATCAAATTTATCATTTTCACTACTAGGAGTGTATATTTTGTCATATGAACAAATGCTTTTTATTTCTTCTTTATCTTTATACATACCTATTCCAAGTCCTGCCAAAAAGGCAGCTCCTAAAGCAGTACTTTCAGAAAGCTTTGATTTATATACATCTATACCTAAAAGGTCAGATTGAAATTGCATAAGAAATCCATTATTGCTAGCTCCTCCATCTACCTTTAGCTTATTTATATCAATATTAGAGTCATCTTTCATAGACATCATTACATCCTTACTCTGATATGCTATAGCCTCTAGAGCCGCTCTAATAATATGTTCCTTCTTTGCTCCTCTAGTAAGTCCCACAATAGTTCCTCGGGCGTACATATCCCAATAAGGAGCTCCTAAGCCTGTAAATGCTGGCACTATATATACACCATTATTATCTTTTACCTTATTTGAATAATATTCACTATCCTCAGAAGTATCAATCATTTTAAGTTCATCTCTCAACCATTGTATTAAAGATCCACCTATAAATATACTTCCCTCTAGTGCATATTCCACTTCATTGTCTATTCCCCAAGCAATTGTAGTAAGCAAGCCATAATTTGAATATATAGGCTTGTTACCAGTATTCATCATCACAAAACAGCCTGTACCATATGTATTTTTGACATCTCCAATATCGAAACAAGCCTGCCCAAACATAGATGCTTGTTGGTCTCCTGCACAGCCTGAGATTGGTATCCTTGCTCCTGCAAGCATCTTTTCATCAGTATGACCAAATATTGTACTAGAAGCTTTTGCTTCTGGGAGCATACTCTCAGGAATATCAAACTTTTCTATTAAATCTTTATCCCAAGTTAGGTCATTAATATTAAATATCATAGTTCTAGATGCATTTGTATAGTCTGTTACATGAGATTTTCCTCTAGTTAAATTCCATATAAGCCAAGTGTCTATCGTTCCAAATAAAAGTTTACCTTCATCTGCCAACTCTCTAGCACCTTCAACATTTTCCAATATCCATTTTATTTTTGTTGCTGAAAAATAGGCATCTATTTTTAATCCAGTCTTAGATTTTACAACTTCTGAATAACCCTCTGTTTCCAACTCTTCACAATAATCTGAAGTTCTTCTACACTGCCATACAATTGCATTATAAATAGGTTTTCCAGTCTCCTTATTCCATACAACAGTAGTTTCTCTTTGATTTGTTATTCCAATACAGGATATATCTTCAGGTGAAATAAGAGAAGTCTCAATTACTTCTCTCATTACCCCCATCATTGTTCCCCATATCTCCATAGCATCATGCTCTACCCAAGCTGAATGTGGATAGTACTGAGTAAATTCCTTTTGAGAAATCCTTACTATATTTCCCTCTTTATCAAACAATATGGCCCTGCAACTTGTTGTTCCCGCATCTAGAGCCATTATATATTTTTTATTCATATAGAGTCTCCTAATTTTTAGTTTTCATTGAGTTATTTATAAATGCTATTATCTCATTAGCAGATTGCATCTGCTGTGATTCAGCACTTATTATAGCTTTGTTATCACCTTGAACGGTTTCTATATCTGCAAAGTTAGTATTATTTCCACCAATTATCTCATAAAAATGGGCATTTGCTGGCATATTGTTTTTATATTCATTAAATCTAGTTAAGTCCAATACTCCATCTTTAGTTCCCCAAATAGATAAAACAGGCTTGTTGATAAGCTTTAAATCATCTCCACTTGGATATGTTCCTAAAAATACCACTCCAGAAATTTTCTTTTGATTGGCAGCTTCATTTAAAGCAATATCTCCACTACTTGAATGTGCTACTAAATACCATGTATTTATTTCAGGATTATCCTTAATTATATTAGTAGCTAAGTTTGATGAAAACGGAGAAAAATTAAATCTAAGCTTAGGTACAAATACATTATATTTGCTATTAGCTATAATATTTGAAAGCCTTGCATAAGACTTAGGTTCTATTTTTTGTCCCGGATAAATTATTACACCAACATTTTTCGCATTCGCTTTTGGAATAAATTCTACAAAACCATTTTTTTCAGTTTTAACTTCCACATGACCTGTGGAAAGCATATAGTGACTAGAATACTCATTTGTTTTATAAGTATCATTTAGCCATATAAAAAATATACAAACAGCTGCAACTCCTAGGCCTAACAATAAAATTGTAATATTTTTCAATATTTTTTTACGAGCTCTTTCTTTTTTACGATGCTTTTCCTTCTTGACTTCATCATCTATTCTCAAAGATTTTTCGAGTTCCATAGTTATGCCTAAAGTATCATACTCATCTTTTTTTTCGTCCTTTTTAATTCTTATTTTTGATTCTTTTATATCTTTCAAGTCATACCACCATCCAATTCTACTTTCTATATACATTATACGATATATATAAGTATAAATCTACATAAATACTCACCCGAAATACAAGGATAGTAATCTAATAGTCTATAAAATTCACAATAAAATACTTTAGTAATTATTCCTTTTTAAAAAATTTACAGCATCTAAAAGGTAATCCTTCAAGATGCTGTAATTTAAAAATCACTGTTATTTTTAGAATTCTGCGTTCTTTGGTGTTCTTGGGAAAGGTATTACATCTCTTATATTTGACATTCCAGTCAGATACATTATAATTCTTTCAAATCCTAATCCAAATCCAGAGTGTGTTGCTGTACCAAACTTTCTAAGTTCAAGGTACCACCAATACTCTTCTTCATGTAGTCCCATTTCCTTTATCTTACTCATTAAAACATCATATCTTTCTTCTCTTTGTGATCCGCCTATTATTTCACCAACTCCAGGAACTAATAAATCCATAGCTCTTACAGTTTTTCCATCTTCATTCATTCTCATGTAGAATGCCTTAATGTCCTTAGGATAATCAGTTACAAATACTGGAGATTTATATATTTCCTCAGTTATAAATCTTTCATGTTCAGTTTGAAGATCACATCCCCACTCTACAGGATAATCGAATTTATGTCCTGATTCAATTAATAGCTCAACAGCCTTTGTATAGCTTATTCTAACAAAATCAGAGTTTACTATACTATTTAATCTTTCCAGTAGTCCCTTATCTATAAATTTATTGAAAAAGTCCATTTCTTCAGGGCAATTCTCTAAAACATAGTTGATTATATACTTTATAAGATCCTCTGCAAGTTCCATATTATCTTCAAGATCACCGAAAGTTATCTCAGGTTCAACCATCCAAAACTCAGAAGCATGTCTACCTGTATAAGAGTTTTCTGCTCTAAAAGTAGGTCCAAAAGTATATACATTTCTGAATGCAAGTGCCATTATTTCTGCATTAAGCTGACCTGACACTGTCAAATTAGTTTCCTTGCCAAAGAAATCTTCTGAATAATCAATAGCACCCTCTTCTGTTAAAGGTGGGTTTTTCATATCCAAAGTTGTAATTTGGAACATTTCTCCAGCACCTTCAGCATCACTACCAGTTATAATTGGAGTGTGGGCATATACGAAATTTCTTTCTTGGAAGAACTTATGTATAGCATATGCTACTACTGATCTTACTCTAAATACTGCTGAAAAAGTGTTACTTCTTGGTCTCAAGTGAGCAATTGTTCTAAGGTATTCAAAAGAATGTTTTTTCTTTTGTAGTGGATAAGAAGAATCAGATTCTCCCTCTATTATTATTTTGCTTGCCTGTATTTCTATAGGGTTTTTAGCATTATCTACTGATACAAGCTCACCCTCTACTATTATTGCTGATGAAATTGCTAGTTTTGAAATTTCTTTAAAATTGTCCACCTTTGCTTCATCTACAACGACCTGAATATTTTTAAAAAACGATCCATCATTTAATTCTACAAATCCAAATTTCTTAGATATTCTTGATGTTCTCATCCAACCTGCTACACGAACAGTTTTACCAAGGTATTCTTCTTTATCTCTGTATAAATTTTTTACTTCTAAAAATTCTTTTTGCATAACTCCTCCTAAAAATAATTATAATATAAATAAAAAACACACATAATCCCTGTGAAAGGGACGATGTGTGTATATAATCGTGGTACCACCCTAATTTACCAATAATAATTCATTGGCATCTTAGATGATGTTAACGGTATCAAACCGTCTGAGCCTACTAGATTACGTTCGGTCAGAAACTCTGAGGGGTTCTTCACTAACCATATTATATTGGTCTTACACCGTCACCAACTCGCTGCATAAGGGATAGATAGCTACTCTTCTCTTCTTCGTTTTATATTCTCTTTTAATATTTATGAGTATAGCAAGTTTACAACTATTTGTCAATATCATAAATTATTTGTTATCACTTAATTTTTTTATAGCATCTGTTGTTCTCAATTTATTATTTGTAGATTCAATAATATTAAACTTAACAACTTCAGTGTATATCAACTCGACTATAAATATCTGTGACATCTTAGTTGACATAGAGCCAGCTTCCAAAAGAGATTCATCTGAATAGTATGAAATAAATAGATCAGATATCTTTGCTAGAGTTGAATCTTCATCTCCTAGAATCGAAACTATATTGGCTCCATTATCTTTTGCAATTCTGATTGTATTTATCAACTCACTAGTTTCTCCTGAGTTTGATATAGCAAATACAAGATCCCCTTCTCTTATAATAGATGCCATCATAACCATCATGTGATTATTGTCATAGCTAGAACAATCTATACCTATTCTCATAAATTTATAGCTGGAATCAAGAGCAACTATGCCAGAAAAACCTATACCAATAAAACATACTTTTCTTGCTTTTAATATGTGTTTGGCAGCTATCTCAATTTTACTACTATCTAGCAAACATAAAGTTTCATCAAGAACCTTTAAATTTGAAGATACTAACTTAGATGCCGTTTCTATAGTTGGTTCATTTTGCTTTATACTACTATCTAAGATATTATTTTGTTCTCTAATAGTAATTTCTTTTGCTAATCCCAGCTTAAATTCCTGAAATCCATTACAGCCCAATTTTTTTACATATCTTGTAATCGTAGCTTCACCTGTCCCGATATTTTTAGCCATATTCGAAATCTGCATATATGGCACACTATCTATATTATCTAAAATATACTGCATAATCAATTTATCGGACTTTGTCGGTCTAAATTTCGGACGGTTTATATTTCCTATAATGCTCATTTATATATCATCCCCATTTGTTTATTCGGAGAAGTTCTCCTTAATTCTTACAGGTTTACTAAAAGCAGAAATTTGCCCCTCTTCATTTATAGCAACAATATAGAAATTATAGTTAATCATATTGTCATCTACCCTTATAGTAGTAGTATTTTTTTCTATATTTTTAGCTACAAGCTTATATCCTGGCTCTTTTAGCTCCATATTTTTATAATATATTCTGTAAGTATACTTTTTATTATCTATTGGACTCCATTTGAAAGATATTGTACTGTTTTCTCTGTCAGTTCTATACTTTATATTGCTTACATGTTTCTTTTGGAAGTCCTCTGTGCTCTTATTGTTTATTCTAATTGTATTGCTTTTTTTTGTCTCTTTCGCTCCATTATATCCCACTACATACACTTGGAAGTCATATGAGTCAGAGTTTTCTTTGTCTAAACTCAATTTTAGAAGTTCAGAAACTCTGTTTCCATTTGATACAAAGTTTTTATTTGTTTTAATTGTTGTAAAGATAGAAAACTCTTCATCAGAAGCATCCTTAACATATATTCTATAGTTATTGACTCTATCATTATAGTCCCATCCTAGCTCCAAATCTATCTCGTCTTTTTTCTTTTCAAATAAATACTGAAGATTTTTAACTTCAATGTTTTCAAATGATCGTTCCTTTACTTCCACACTAGTTTTTTTACTTTTTTCACCAGAAGAAAGTTCTATCAGATAAGTTCCTATTCTATTCGCTTTAATATTTCCATCTTTATCAACAGTTATACCTAAGCTTTTTTCAAGACCACTATCTCCAAAGTGTACAAGTTTATTTTCGTCATATTTATCTTTATCAAATTTCTTGTAATTCGAACTTCCCAAAACCTTGTATTTAATATTCGACTTTGATCCTTCTGGGCTTGTAACTATTTTCGGGTGTAACTGTATACTTTGACCCTCTTCAAGGCTGTATATATTATCAATATTAAGACTATCTACTCTAGGAAGTATATTAAAGCTAGTTTGAATTTCTTTTCTATCATATCTACTGATAAGTTTTGCCTCTCCAACTCCTACAGCCTCAACTGTATCACCACTAATTTTAAGTATATTTGGATCTGTTGTTGAGTAATTAAGTTTATAACCTTTTTCCAGTTTTTTATAATCATCAATATTTACTGTGCTTGCAATTTTAGCTTTATCACCATAGTACTTAATTCTGTTGTTGACAGCGGTTTCCATATTCTTTATAGTTGGATTAACTACCATTATAGTAGTCTTTTTAAGTACTCTATTTTTATTTAATATACCAATAGATGAAATACCTTCTTTATTGGCTATCAAAGTATTATTCTCTACTGACAGTACACCACTATCATCAAGCACAGCAAACTTCAAAGTGGGTTCTTTGGAAAAAGTTGGTACAACAATATAATTACCTGCTGACAAACCAACTTTATCCCCCACTTTGATAACATATTTATTTATATTTGTTATAAATGTACCGCCTAGTATATGCACATCTAGGCCTTTTACCATTGGACTTATATATCCAAATCTTAAACCAGAATATAAAATTCCTAACATTAGTGGTATAGCGAGTATCATTCCAATCTTTTTTTTATTCATAATATCACCGCCCCATCTTAGGTACATTGTTTCTTATATATTATCAAACATTTATTTAATTTATTAATTAGCTTCGTCTACAAAGTATCTCTTATACCATACTAAAAATACAAGTATTGTGTATATCTTTCTAGCATTATTTGTTACATCATTGTAGTGATCGTCTAAAAGCTGATTTATCTTTTGCTTATCAAAGAACTGGTCTACAAAGTCTGCATTGAAGTACTCCTTAACATAATTATAATGTTTTTCTTCTCTAAACCATAACTTTATAGGAACAGGGAATCCCTTTTTCTTTCTCTTATACCAATCTTCTGGAAGTTTCTTTTCAGCAGCTTTTCTAAGGATATACTTAGTTGTACCATTGCTAATTTTTTGATCAGAGCCTATTTCTTCTCCAACCTTCATTACTTCCTTATCTAAAAATGGCACTCTTAATTCAAGAGAATGAGCCATACTCATCTTATCTGCCTTTTGAAGTATGTCACCCTCCATAAATAATTTGATATCTATCATCTGTTTTTTAGTAACATCATCTTTACCCTTAACCATATCATATACTGGTTGAGTTATTTCCCTTATAGTCCTTGAATTTTGATAGCCTGGCTTTAATATATCTTTTGCCTCTTCTTCATCAAATATCACAGCTTCACCTATAAATGTTTCTTCTACAGGTCTACCTGCTCTAAGAAGTGTAGTTTTACCATGGAACTGAGGAAGGTGCTTTGCAATAGATGCTGCTCCCTTTAACATAAATGAAGGAAGCTTCTTTAGTTTCTTTTGTCCTTCATCTAGATCATACCACTCATACCCACCGAATATTTCATCTGCTCCTTCTCCTGATAAGACAACTGTTACACCGTGATCTCTTGCCAACTTTGATAAGAAATAAAGAGGAAGCGTAGATGGGTTTGATTGTGGTTCATCCATATGATATTGTATATCTGATAGTTTACCTAAGCAATCGTCCCCTGTAATTGTTTCTCTTACATTCTCTATTCCCAATATTTGAGAAAGCTCAGCTGCTAGATTTGATTCATCAAATTTTTCTTGTTCAAATCCTATTGAAAAAGTCTTGTCTGGCATTAGGCAAGCAGTTATATAGCTTGAGTCAACTCCACCAGATAAAAATGATCCTATTGGAACATCTGCATGGTTGTGTACTCTTACTGATTCCTCTACAACCTCTTCTATTTTGGCAATATTTTCTTCTACTGTATTATGCTTATCATCAAAGTTTATATCCCAATAATTCTTTATATCCATCTTTCCATCTTGATAAGTAAAGAAATGACCAGGTCTTAATCTCTGCACTCCCTTGAAAAATGTTTCATCTGGCTGAGATGAATACTGGAAAGTCATATAAGGCTTTAATGCTTTTTCATTAACTTCCTTAACAAAATTTGGATGATCTAAGAAACTCTTAATTTCAGAGGCTATCATCATTGATTTCTTTCCATTTTGCTCGTATTCATAGAAATAGTATGGTTTTATTCCAAAATGATCTCTAGCACCAAATGCTTTCTTTTCAGCTTTATCCCATATGCAAAATGCGAACATACCTCTAAGCTTGTCCACTAATTTTTCTCCATATTCTGCATATCCATGTATTAGTACTTCACTATCAGTATTACTATTAAATTTATATCCTTTAGCTATTAGATCTTCCTTTATGTCCAAATAATTATATATTTCTCCATTAAATACTAGAACTAAGTTCTTATCCTCACTGTACAAAGGCTGACAACCTGCCTCAGATAGATCAAGTATACTTAATCTTCTAAACCCTAAAGCTGCATTATCATCATAAAATTTTCCCCCCATATCAGGGCCTCTATGGATTATTCTATCCATCATTTTATCCAAGATAACCTCTTTATTTTCATTGTTATCAAAGAATCCAACAAATCCACACATATTCTCTATCCTTTCCTATTTATAATTAGTTTTATTTTTTTTAAACTTAAAATATATAATAAATAATATATTTTCTCACATTTTATAATATCATAAAATTATAGCACATTCAATAACACTATTAGAAAAAGCACCCAAGATCCATTATATGGATTTGAGTGCTTAATTTATTTTGATATTAAGTAACAAGTACCTAGAAAGTATCAAATCATCCTCTTATCTATATAGTAACTTTAGTAAAGATCTAAACTTCCAGATGGATGGAATACATATACTTCGCTAGTATTTTTATCTACGAAAAGACCTAAATCTGTTGAAACATCTGGTACAAATACATAGCCTTCATGACCTTTTTCTTTTAAAACATTAAAAGTATTTTCGTCACCCATGTATCCGTATTCTTGATTATTATCATTTTCTTTATTTAATAAATCAAGAGCTTCTTCCTTACTTAGTGCTTTTCTATTTTTATAATCTACATCAGTATTTGGCTTATTAGCTTCTATACTGCTATTTACATCAGACTTTTGAGAAGGCTTATTAGCTACATAACTATTATTAGCTTTCACATCTCTATTAGTGCTTGATATATTTTTATTAGTATCTTTGTTGTTAGATTGACTTACAATAGCATTATTATCAGTGCTATTTTTAACTGTATTTACAGATGAATCTGTATCTTTAGCAATACTAGAATCGTAATCTAACTTGCTATTATCTTTTTCTGCTTCTGACTTATCAATATTTTTCTCTACAGCTTCTCTATTAGTAGCATACATAACATCTGGCAACTCCTCTCTCGCTTGCTGACCCTCCAGTGCAAAAGTTAAAGGACTTATAGATAGTGCCCCTGCTAGTATTAATACTATAGCAAATAAATTCTTCTTCATAATATCACTCCCTTTTCAATTTAATTTATCCTATACTTATATGATACCACATAAATAGGTTTTTAATCGATTACAAGGTCGTCAACATATTTACAGAATTATTACAAAGATTTAAAAAAACACCTTTTTAGTTAATATGCTATTTATAATTAATTTTTCAAAAGTATTACTTAATATTCTTTTATTTTAAGGATAAACTGTAGTCACTTAAAAAGTTAGAAAGTTTTGAATATATCTTTTCACATCCACCATCTAGGTCTGACTCTATATTTAAAACAAGAAGTGGTTCATGAAGAGATACTCTCATTAAAAACCATCCCTTCTCATCTTCTGAGTTACAATTAACTCTGATACCTTCATAGTTTCTTTCTACTCTATCCCAATTAGATATCTTTGATGAATATAGCTTCAAATCTTCAAGAATCTGATTTGCATAATCTTTGAAATCTTCTTTGTTGATTTTTATTCTATACTCACGATCTTCCTTTGCTTCTTTTAATCCATCTATTAAATCTGCAATATCCTTACCATCTTTATGAAGCTTTGCTGCTTCCATTAGTATTTTTGATACCAAATAAGCTCCATCATCAAGGAAGTAATTTTCTTTAAGTGCTGCATGTCCTGATGTTTCTATTGCTAGATAGGACTCTATACCTTCTTCATTAAGTCTGATTGATTCATTTATTACATTCTTATATCCTCTTTTAAATCTATGATGTATCCCAGCATTTTCTTCTATAAATTCTGAAAGACCATTAGATGTAACAGAATCTGTAACTATAGTACTTTCAGGATGTTCCTTCAAGATTATTTTTGATATAAGTGCAATTAATGCATTTTTATTTATAGGCTTTCCGTTAGATCCAACTATTGCAGCTCTATCAACATCTGTGTCAAAAATTATACCCATATCAGCATTATTTTTTAAAGTTGCATCTGTAATACTTTTCATTGCCTCTTTATTTTCAGGGTTTGGTATATGGTTTGGAAACATTCCATCTGGATCTAAAAACTGACTTCCATCTGTATTTGCACCAAGTTCTCCAAGAACCTTTTGAGCAAAGAAACCCCCAGAACCGTTACCTGCATCGACAACTATCTTCATCCCATCAAGTGGTTTATCAAAGTTGTCCTTAGAGTTAACGCCCTTTTTTATTTTATTTACAAGTAAAGCAGAATAGTCATCTATTAAGTTTCTTTCTGTCTTTATACCTTGGATATTACTAGATATAAAGTTCCCTGAGACACTTATATCTAATAGATCCTTAAGATCAGATTTTTCTAGACAACCTTCGCTCGTAAACATCTTCATTCCATTATATATGTATGGCATATGACTTGCGGTAAACATTATGGCACCATCACATTTATAGTCATCCATTATAGTAGACATGAACATAGCAGGAGTTGTTGCAAGCCCGCAATCAACTATATCTACTCCAAGCTCTACAAATCTTTCTGCACAAGCCTCTCTAAGAGCTGGACCTGTTATTCTTGAGTCCATACCTATAGCTATTTTTATATTGCTTTTTTTAAGCTTATCAGTAAGCCATGTTGCAAATCCAGAAGCTATATCCTGTACATCTTCTGTTCTTAAAGTTATTTCAAGTTCGCTATTTTCATCTTTATAAGCGACTCCTCTTATATCTGTTCCATTTTGTAATCTATATAGTTTGTCCATTAATAAATTCCCTCTTTTTTATATTTTCTAGTATATAATCACATATACATTTTTCTTTTAAATAAAAAATTTAAAATGCCAATCTATAAAATATATAATTATATATTTAATGAGGCCTTTTCAGCATCTTTATTGAAAGCTTCTATTCCTCTATCTGTAAGTGGGTGATTTATCATCTGCATAATAACCTTATATGGCACTGTTGCTATATCTGCTCCCATCTTAGCTGACTCTATAACGTGTAGAGGATTTCTTACGCTTGCTACTATAACTTCTGTAGCTATGTAGTTTGTTGCAAATATTTCAGTTATTTCGCTTATCAATGATAAGCCATCAAAAGATATATCATCTAATCTTCCAACAAATGGGCTAACATATGAAGCTCCTGCTCTTGCTGCCAAAAGTGCTTGACTCGCTGAGAAAATAAGAGTAACATTTGTCTTTATTCCCTTATCAGAAAGTGCCTTAACTGCCTTTAATCCTTCTGCACACATAGGTATTTTAATAACTATATTTTCATGGATATCGGCAAGTTTTTCAGCTTCTTCAATCATTTTTTCGTGATTCATGCTCAATACTTCAGCGCTTATAGGTCCATCTACTATGTCTACTATTTCGTTTACAACTTCAGTGAAATCTCTTCCTTCTTTTGCTATTAGTGATGGATTTGTAGTTACTCCACAAATAACACCAAGCTCATTAGCTTCCTTTATTTCTTCTATGTTTGCTGTATCAATAAAAAACTTCATATATATAACCTCCAAAATTTAAATTTAACTATTTTTAACTTTAATTATTTAAATCTAATTATTTAAATCTAATTGTTTTATCCTTAAGTGACTTTATACAAACAAGAGACTCAACTCTAATACCCTTTTCTTGAAGTATCTGGCTACCATCTTGATATGATTTTTCTATTACTATACCAACACCAACTAAGTTGGCTCCTGCTTGATTTATAATATCTGTCATACCTAAAACTGCCCCGCCTTTTGCAAGAAAATCATCTACAATAAGTACATTTTCACCTTCAGATATATACCTCTTTGACACCATAATTTCGTATTCTTTATCTTTTGTAAAAGAATAAACCTTTGATCTATATATATCTGCATCTAGATTTCTAGACTCTTGCTTCTTGGCAAATACTACTGGTACATTGCCAAAATATTGAGCAGCCATAACTGCTATAGCAATGCCTGAAGCTTCTACTGTGAGGATTCTATCTACCTTAACATCAGCAAATCTTCTCTTAAATTCTTTTCCAATTTCATTTAAAAGAGCTGCATCTATTTGGTGATTCAAAAAACTATCTACCTTTAACACTTCCTCATTATTAACTGTTCCGTCAGTTAATATTTTATTCTTTAATAATTCCATAAAATTTCCTTTCAACTATCAATATAATGATATAAACTAAAAATAATCCATATATTAAAACTCTATTTTCTATTATATATCATAAATAGCCCTTTTTCCATATCTTTATTAGTAAAGCTTAGTATTTGGTTATCTATTTACACAAATTTATAAATTTTTCTACTTTTTAGTGGACAATTCATTAATTTAGTGCTAAACTTTTCTTTAACTGTTTATACATTATTAAAATTTAAAATTTAAGTTTAATATAATGTAAAAGACGTATAATTTAGTTAAAAGGAGATGAAATTAATGGCTTTTTACTTTGATACTCCATCAAGAACATTTAGTGAGTATTTATTAGTTCCAGGTTATTCATCTGCTGAGTGTGTCCCAGCAAATGTTAGTTTGGAAACTCCAGTTGTAAAATTTAAAAAGGGTGAAGAACCAGAAATAAAGATGTATATACCACTAGTATCTGCAGTTATGCAGGCGGTATCTGACGACAAGATGGCTGTCGCACTTGCAAAAGAAGGTGGTATTTCTTTCGTTTATGGTTCACAATCAATAGAAAATCAGGCTGCTATGATTGCAAGAGTTAAATCTCATAAGGCAGGTTTTGTAGTAAGTGACTCAAATCTTACTCCAGAAAATACTTTAAGTGATATTTTAGACTTAAAGGAAAAAACAGGTCATTCTACTGTTGCAATAACAGATGACGGAACAAGTAATGGTAAATTATTAGGTATAGTTGCTAGCCGTGACTACAGAGTTAGCAGAATGGACCCTGATACTAAGGTTCGTAACTTTATGACACCTATTGAAAAGATTATATTTGCTCCAAAGGATGTTACTTTAAAGGAAGCAAACAATATAATTTGGGATAACAAGCTTAACTCTCTTCCAATATTGGATGATGAAGGTAAGTTGTTATATATGGTATTTAGAAAAGATTATGATTCTCATAAGGAAAACCCAAATGAGCTTCATGATAAGCTAAAGAGATATGTAGTAGGTGCTGGTATTAATACTAGAGACTATGAAGAAAGAATCCCTGCTTTATTAGAAGCTGGTGCAGATATTCTTTGTATAGACTCTTCAGAAGGTTTCTCAGAATGGCAATCTAGAACAATTGCTTGGGTAAGAGAAAAGTATGGAGAAACTGTAAAAATCGGTGCTGGTAATGTTGTAGACAGAGATGGATTTAGATTCTTAGCTGAAGCAGGTGCTGACTTTATAAAGGTTGGTATCGGTGGCGGTTCTATCTGTATCACGAGAGAACAAAAGGGAATCGGACGTGGACAGGCAACTTCAATTATAGACGTAGCAAAAGCTAGAGATGAATACTTTGAAGAAACTGGTATCTATGTACCAATTTGTTCTGACGGTGGTATAGTATACGATCATCACATCACACTTGCACTTGCAATGGGATCTGACTTTGTAATGTTAGGAAGATATTTCTCAAGATTTGATGAATCACCAACAAATAAAGTAAATATCAACGGTGCATATATGAAGGAATACTGGGGTGAAGGTTCTGCAAGAGCTAGAAACTGGCAGAGATATGACCTTGGTGGAGACAAGAAACTTTCTTTTGAAGAAGGTGTTGACTCTTATGTTCCATATGCAGGTTCACTTAAGGACAATGTTAATATGACTTTATCTAAGGTTAAATCAACTATGTGTAACTGTGGTTCTCTTTCAATACCAGATCTACAGAAAAACGCAAAGCTTACTTTAGTATCTTCAACTTCAATAGTAGAAGGTGGAGCTCATGATGTTATATTAAAGGACAATAAGAATTTATAATCACTTGATTAATAAAATTATATAATTTTAAAAACAGACTGTGTATACACAGTCTGTTTTTCTATGCTATATTAATTTAAATGGATTTTCTAATCCTGCTATATCTACTAGCTCAAGGAAGGAATATCTCCCACCGAGCTTACTTATCTTTAAATATCTTTGCCAAGCATCTTGCCTATCAACTTCCATCAAATCATGAAATTGAAGTGCGCATATTTGAGCTAAAACGTAATCGACATAATAAAAAGGATTTTTAAAAATATGACCTTGTCTAAACCAGAATCCACCCTTTTCAAGAAAATCTAAATCAGCATAATCTCTGTGAGGAAGATATATCTTTTCTAAATTTCTCCAAACTTCTTTTCTCTTTTCTGTACTATATTCTGGATGAGCATATATTTCATGTTGAAAATGATCTACTAGAGATCCGTATGGTAAAAATTTAATTGCTGAATCATAGTGATACTTCTTATATTTTTCTGCATCTTCAGCAAAGAATAAATCCATCCAAGGATATGTGAAAAACTCCATACTCATAGAAAAAATTTCACAGCTATCTAAAGTTGGAAAAACCAATTCAGGCATTTCTTCCTCTTTAGACATATATACCTGAAAAGCGTGTCCTGCTTCATGAGTAAGAACATCTACATCATCTACTGTTCCATTAAAGTTTCCGAAAATAAAAGGTTCATTATAATCGTATATTATAGTACAGTATCCTCCCATTGCCTTGCCTTCTCTAGCCTCAATATCAAATAAATTATTTTCAAGAAGAAAGCTTATAAAATCATTTGTTTCTTTGGACATTTTAGCATACATTCTTCTTCCTTGATTCATTATATAATTTCCGTCACCAGCTGCCTTTGCATTTCCATCTAAAAACTCCAATTGTTCATCATAATAAGTTAACTTATCTATATTTATCCTATTAGCCTGCTCTTTATAAAGCTCATTTGCAAGAGGAATATATTTTTTAATTACATTTTTTCTTAAATTATCCACCATCTTCTCATTATAATCAGTTCTATTCATCAAAAGATATCCAAGTTCTATAAAGTTATCAAATCCCATCTTTTTCGCCATTTTATCTCTAACTTTTACTAGTTTATCAAACAGTTCATCGAATTTATCTTCATTTTCTTCAAAAAATCTTGTATGGGCTTTTATCGCACTTTTTCTAAGCTTTTCATCATTGGAGCTTGTGTATATAGACATATCTGAAAGATTACACACTTTATTGTCAAACTCAATCTTAGCAGATGCCAAAAGTGAAGTGTACTCTGACATTAAGATATTTTCTTCCTGAAGGTCTTCTATAATTTCTTCTGAAAATGAATCTACTAATGTTTTTATATATCTATAAAATTGTTCACCAAACTCATCTTTTATCTCACTTTCAAAAGGACTATCTAAAAGAACTTTATAAAACTTTATGTCTAAATCAGAAAATAAAGGTGAATATTCATCCCAATATTTTTTTTCATCCTTATAAAATTCATCATTTGTATTGATAGAAAATCTTATACTAGCTATTGTACTCATAGTAAGAACTGTTTTTCTACAAACATTTAACTTCCTAATAAGATTTTTTACTTTTGAAAAATCACTGCTGTTCTCTATTTTATGTAGTATTTTTAAATACTGCTTTTTTATATATTCATAATCTACTCTCTCATACTCTATATCATTAAAATTCATTTCTGCCTCCGTATATTTAATTAAATTCAAATAAATTATAT
>PPYF01660550.1_pt1 | contig 18483 bp, 19 predicted proteins | sample 1559871 | NCBI WGS metagenome assembly PPYF01 (sample SAMN08240021, study PRJNA423297) | Human gut metagenome, whole genome shotgun sequencing project. | reverse complement strand
TATATGCCGGTATAGCCCTTAACTTCGGGCTTTTCCGGCATTTTTCCTATCGGAAGAACCTCACAAACATTCTTATTACCCCTCATGTTTTCGTTCTCAAACGTAGTACAAACAGTAGTACATTCTGCGTATCTTATGCGGCCTTGGATTCCTGGGCGCTCTCTGACGCAGGCTGCGCGTTAACTGCGGCGGCGGTCTGTGACTTGGCTTGCAGCCGTTCCATTTCCTCCTGTGCGGAATGGAACGTGGCGTGGGCGTAATAGTTCAGCGTCATAACGATATTGGAATGCCCCATAATGTACTGCAATGCCTTGGGGTTCATGCCCGCATTTGCCATTCTGGTACAGAATGTATGCCGCATGGTGTGTGGCGTCATGACCTCCGGCAGCGGTTCCGCATGGAACTTGTTGAACTTCTTGGCAAGGCCCTGAAACATGGAATCATAGTTGACAGCCGCTTTCGGCAGTCCGTCCCGATTTAAGAACAGGAATCCCTTATACCCGTCCACCACAACGCCTTTGCCGTCCTTTCGCCTGTGCAACACACGCTGAAATGCTTTGTAGGCCGCTGCGCTCATAGGCACCTGGCGATAACCGCTGTCTGTCTTTGGCGCTTCGATGTAGTAGCCGTCCTCGGTGCTTCTCAAAAGCTGGTGGTCTACATTCACAAACCGCTTGTCAAAATTCAGGTCGGCAGGCGTCAGGCCGCAGAGTTCGGAAACGCGAAGTCCGGTTTCCAGCAGAATCAATACCTCGTCATAATACTTGGCATAAACGGGGTCACTCTGCATGAAGCCCAAAAGCTCCTTTTCCTGTGCAGGGGTAAGCGGCACCTTTGGTACGGTATCGTCGTTGATAACCTCATTGATCTGGAAGTCAAAGGGATTCTTGCGGAGGCAATCGTCCTGTACGGCCATGTGAAAAATGGCTTTCAGGGAACGCTTGCCGTTGCAGATGGTATGATAGGCCACGCCCTTTTCCTGCATACGCAAGGCCCATTCTTTGGCGTCAGACAGCTTCACGCTGTCGATGCTGGCCCCTCCGATTTTATCCTCGGACAGAAGTTTCATTAACTGCTGGCGGCTCTTATGGGTTCCCCGTTTCACATTGCCCCGCTGCCGGATATACTTTTCATATAGCTGGCACACGGTCATTTTCTTACCGATGGTGTCAATCCCATCGTCAAGGTCTTTTTGTATCTGCTTGATTTTCTCACGCAGAGAAATATCCGGGCGTTTTCCGGCAGGGATTTTGTCCGTAGGGACTAACTTCCATGAGTACACAAACTTCGGTTCTCCAAAGGTATCCGTATATTTGTAGGCGTATCTTCCGTCTGTTCGCTGGCTCTCTCCAGATTTCAAAAGGCGGCCTTTGCTGTCCCGCCTTTTTTCATCTCGTTCTTTTTTTGACATTTCGTCATGCTCCTTTCCATGACGGAAAGAGCCTTGACACGCTTTAAGAGTATTATAGCATAGTCAAGGCTCTTTTTCACTAGATTGTGTCAAGAGAATCAATGATTTTTTCAAATTTTTGCCGTTTGATCTGGATGCGGTTGCCGTTCAAAATCACCCAGCCAGCGGATGGGTTTTCCTCGGCAAGCCGACGCAGTTTGTTTTCTCCAATGCGAAAATATTTCGACGCTTCCTCAATGGTAAGCGTATACTTTTCCCAAATAGGCACATCGTTATTACTCATAATATGGCCTCCTTCTGTTCAAAGCAAAGGTTCCTTGTAAATGTGGGCAAAACACGGACGGCTGGCGGCCCAGCTCCACGGGCTTTTCACCCCCGTGTGGTTCTCACACGGCCCTACCCATTGCCTGTGACGCTTTTAACGCTCGGACTGTGGCTGTAAGGGAGTATCATTGTCCTGCCTGCACGTCATCGCCCATAAGCAGCTACGCTTATTTTGCGGCTGGGTGGTTGTCGCTCCGCTGTTTTCGTAGAAACCAGCATCATGGCGCACCCGCCGTCCGGCTCGGTGTAGACAGAATGTGTCCGTATGCCCTATGACGCGCCGCCATTGTCCTGCGGGCGTATTTGTCAAGGTACATACATCAGCCACCGAGCCGGCGGAAATGCGGAAAGAGAGTAATAAGACATTTCCGTTACCGTGGCCGGGTCGTTACTTCAAGGCAACGATGATGGAATGAATGAGCTTGATTTCCAAACGGTGCTTCATATACTCGTCCACGCACACATAGGGGATGCCGTTGCTGTCATACAAGGTGCGGATGCAGAGCTTGTTTATGTAGTCCTCATAGTACCGCAGCACTTGCTCCATAGCCATTGCATCCCCAGCGTGGGCAGCTTCCATCACCGAAAGGGGAAGAAGCTCTCTGCCGTTGAATGTAGGTTCCTTCATCCGCGTTTACCTCCCTCTGGCATGAACGCCATCAATTTCATACGCAACTGTTTCAGGGTCCTTGTCCTGTGACGCTGTACGGCGCTGCGGGACATTCCCATGAGGCTGCCGATTTCTCCGTCTGCCAAATCCAGAACACAGTGCAAAATCAAAATGCTTTGTTCCTGTTCCGGCAGGCTGGCGAACGCCTCGGCTACAAGCTCGTTGTCGATCAGCAGGTCATACCCATACGACGAAAAAACGTAGCTGTCGCTGGGGTAATCATCCACGACTGAGAGCTTGTCCATTTCCTCTTGTGTCAGAGCATCCAGCGACTTTTCACGTTCGCGGCGATGCGCCATCTCCGACCAGTAGCTTTTAGCCTCATTGCGGAGTACCGCTTTGCAGAAAGCATCATAGCGGTGCCGCAGGATAAAATCATTGCGGGGGATCGTTTCCATCTTTTCACCCCCTTTCTGTGGGGGATTTCGGTGGTTTTCTCCCTTTCCGCCAAAGTTACTGTTGAAAGGCCTCCAGCTACCCGCCAAACACCACTTTTTTAAAAAAATTTTGAAAAAGTGTTTGACCGATAGAGCGGGCCGAAGGAAATAACAAAATTCGCCCGGAAGGGCATAAACCCTCCGGGCGAACAAAAAAATAGTATGATATTTTATTGCATACGCAAATTCATGGTTCCGGCCACATTTCCCACGGGCCGGGGAATGTTTTTTTTAACGGTGTTACTCCCATTTCCGTTGGTCGATATCCCGTTCTACACATGACGGCTCCCTCCTGAAACCGCCAATGGGATCAGCGTTAGGGGGAATTGCTCCCATCCAATACCTTACGAACCGCGGTGTGGTTGCTCGGGGCGATCCGGCTGATGTAATGACGGCCTGATTGCGCAACGTTCCTTTGGTTTGATGTTCCATCTTTCACTTTCTCCATTTTTTTAGAAAATAACTTCGATACAAAATCCAAGGACAACAAACAGTAAAATGCTGATAATCGTTCCAACTCTCGTCATGATCTGATACTTTGTAAACTTCTTATTTCGCACAAATGTAATCCCTCGCATTCTCAATAAATGTATCTAATATCAATTCGCAATCTGTAAACTTGTATTGTCTTGCACTTTCTATATCTTGATTTAAGAAAATAAAACCGATGCATTTATCGTAGGTTCCAAGATAATCAAAAACAGATTGTATGTATTCATTGCGAACTTCATCACTGGTGCTATGCTCCGCGATCTCTCCAAAAATAATTGGCTTATTATATGCTTCCAAATAGTCTCTTTGACCTTCATTTTCATAGAATTGCTGAAAACTCTCACGGGAATCCAATGTGTTATTCAATGTCAATCCGACATAATCAACATACTCATCACCTGGATAATATTTCGTTGTGTATTCGTCTGCCCTGTTGGGAGACCATACCCACTTAACATTGGGAGCATATTCCCTACCCAAGTTCACAATGTGAACCCAAGCGTTTACATATGCGTGAGCATCATCTGTTTGCCAACTGTACCAACCAGATTTGTAAGAGGGCCTCATTTCCATTTCATGCGCTAATCGAACAAAAAGTTCTGTATTGGCTCTGTTATCCGAAGAGAGTTTCTTAAAATATTCAATAATTAAATCATCATAATACCCGTCAGAAACCAATTTTAAGTCCCAGTCGGTAGGCTGCAAAGTGATAAACGCTATATATTTATTGTCGTCTAAACATAAAGAAATCTTGTAATCACTTGTCTGATCAAAACGATCAAACCAAGCTAAAGTATTGATGCTGTCAGCTAAAACATCAGTCTCTTCGGGGCCTTGAACATAAACGCCCAAATATCTTTGTCCCTCTGTAATAGGATAATATTCAGACTCGACAACTGAGGATTCTGTTACAATAGATTCCGTAGTTGGTTCTTCCAGTGTAGCTTGACTATTACTCGGAGCCTCAATAGACGCAATGCTGTCAGAGCCATCGGCCTTCTCGGTATCGACAGGCTGTTCGTTGCAACCAACCCATAATATAAATATAGCAGCCGCGAATATACAAATGCAATTAAGGAACTTCCACTTTATCATTGTCCTCCTCCAATTTCCGGGTGCCCCATTCCATATCGTCAGAGCAGAGCATAAGGCCTAGCAATCGGATAGGAACCATGACAACAGTTAAAACAAGGATGAATACTGGAAGCAGTAATGTATAATACCACTTCACACTTCTCATAACCTTAATATTTCGTGAACCAAAACTAATGATACAACCAAGAAGAATAAAGAGAATGATCTGCCACCATGGAGCGGTATATGCCAATGTTGGAATCGCGCAGCCAAGTATATTTAACAACTTGCAAATTATAGTATTGGCATAAACGCTAACCAGCATCATCGGACTAATCATATCTGACCAGTAAATAAAGCACATCAGCTTGGCGTTTTTTAACATCCAAGGAGTCATTCTCAGATTGTTATACTGTGAACCTTCCGACCATCTTAACTGCTGCCTGATAAATTTTTTCCATTCGGTGGGCGCATCTGTATAAATTACTGAGGTGTCTTGCATAACTGTTTTGTACCCCTTTCGGAGCGTCAGGTTTGTGAGGCTTCTGTCATCGGATACTTCTTTGTGAAATCCCATGAATGTCTCATTCATAAAGTCATACATCACATCTATCAAAATCTGAGTACGGAAAGCAATTGTCCTGCCGGGAAGGCAGCCCACTTTGCCTGTAACGCTCATTGCTTTCATCGTTCCTTCAGCTCTGATCTCTTCAAGCAAATTTGCAAACATGGTTACGAGTTTGCGGTCAGGATCAAGTATTTTCTGTCTGGTTGTAACACCGCCAATTTTTTGATCACAAGCAAAAGGCTTCAGCAACTCGGACAAAGTATCCTCTGTCCATACCGTATCACTATCCACAAGCACTGTTATATCGGAATTCGGATTAATGTGCTCCATTGCCACACGGATCCCATTTCTCTTACCGGCAACAGGTGTATAATAATGCTGAACAGGAGTAAAGCAAATTGGTAAATTCCTGTTGAAATCTACACACAGGTTTTCAAGCCCCTCGTTTTTTGGCCCATTAATGACAACTATAATCTCAGACGGATTCTGGCGTGCTATTTTCATCAGAACACTATAAAATAGATCTAATGGTTCGTCAACGACTGGGAGAAGCACCGATGTAAAATAATTTATTTCTTTATCTTCATAATCATATGGCTTATATCGAATAGCATGGAAAAATACTATTCCCCATCGAATGAAAATGAATGCGAAGAAAAACATAAAGAGGTGAAGGTTATGAGTTTTGATATAATCCTCGACCATCAAGAAAAATGTGTACATTACAATCACCGTCTCGCCGGGTCAATCTCTTCCAAAGATGTCTCTTGTATAAACCTTATACATAACTTCCGAGAGTTCACTGGAAACTCTATTAGCAACAATAACATCACATGAACGCTTAAACTCCGCAAAAGAATGTACAACCTTATAACCCATAAACTCTGCGGCATCGCCTAATAAGGGTTCATATATTACAATTTCTTGTTTTTCTTTGGAAAGCCCCTCCATAACACCCCAAACAGCACTTGAACGGAAATTGTCAGAATTAGACTTTGCCGTTAAGCGGTAAATACCAACTGTGCCAGGATGTTTATTCAGAATTCCCTTTATGACATGGCCTTTTTTGGTGTGGTTTGCCTGACACACAGCGGTAATCAAATTTTCAGGAATATCATGAAAACTTGATTTCAACTGCTTTGTATCTTTCGGGAGGCAATATCCGCCATAGCCAAAAGATGGATTGTTATAATGCTTACCAATTCGAGGATCATGACAAATTGCATCTATGATGTTCTTTGTACTTAACCCATTCATTTCTGCAAAGGTATCCAATTCGTTAAAGAACGCAACACGCATGGCTAAATAAGTATTAGCGAAAAGTTTAGCGGCTTCTGCTTCATCAAGCCCTATAATCAAGACGGGAATATCTTCTTTATTTGCGCACTCTTGCAAGATGGTTGAAAAAACCTGTGCATGGATAACCATAGCAGGGTCTGCAATATCTGTACCAACAACAATTCTGGAAGGGTACAAATTGTCGTATAGGGCTTTCGTTTCTCTTAAAAATTCAGGGGAAAATAGAATGTGGCTGGTGTTATATTTTTTTCGCACACTCCTTGTATACCCAACAGGAACCGTACTTTTGATGATCATAATGCAATGATCATTATTTGCCATACAAATTTCTATGGTGGAATCAACCGCATGAGTATCAAAGCTATTGGTTTCATCCTCATAATTAGTAGGTGTTGTAATAATTACATACTCGGCGTCTTTATATGCTATTGCCGTATCTACAGTGGCTGTCAAATTTAGTTTTCTTTCGGCAAAAAACTTTTCGAGATATACGTCCTGAACGGGAGAAATACGGGAATTAACTTTCGCAACCTTTTCTTCATCAATATCAAGCACTATTACTTCATGCTTTTGGCCTAACAGAGTGGCAAGAGATAACCCCACATAACCTGCGCCTACAACAGTAATTTGCATAGCATTCTAACCACCTTTCTATTCAAATTCATTCTCGGCTCGGATGACGTTGCAAACCGCTACAGTGTTCCGATAGATGCTTCATCAACGTTTCTTTCGCGGCGGATGCATCCGCTTGCTGGGAAAGATCCGTCAGATAAGCCAAGGCGTCATTCCACGTTTTTAGCGAAAAGGCTTCCGAAGGAACATGTAAAAGCTCCCTGGACAGATGGAATTGCTCCCATGGGCTGAGATACCGCAAATCCGACAGATACACACATCCGGCCTTCTGGGCCAAGCACTCCAACAATTCTACCGACCATCTTTCTTCCACTTTATTCACCTCCTGCCATTTCAAAGGGAATATCCTAACCACAAACTTTCCTTTTCTGAACGATTCAATTACCGCAGAATAATGATTCTGGGGTAATCGTTACTGCTTCTAGGAAGAAAATTATTATTTTAATCAACTAAGGGCGTTCTGACAGGCATAAAAAGCAGACCTGCGCACATATTTCGCGGTGCAGGTCTATTTTTCGTATTTATTTTGCTGTTCTATATGTAATAAATGGTTGAAAATCTGCTCTGATACACTTATAATAGAGCTAATCAGTTCTACTTGTAACTGAGCAAGGGGGCCATGGAACCACAGAATCATTATTCCGTGGTGCTATGAGATCAGATGCATCCGCTGTAAGGTTCGCTCATGTTCCCGTGTGCCCATAGCTACATAGATACGCGTGGTGTCCACGGAGGCGTGTCCTAAAATATCCGCAAGATATGCCAGATTCTTTTTGATGGCATAATAGCATTTTGCAAACAAGTGCCGCAAATTGTGGGGAAAGACCTTTTCAGGATTTACCCGCGCCGCCCGGCACAGCTTTTTCATATCATGACAGATATTGCTTCGATCTAAGGGCTTTCCGGTACGGGTGCAGAACAGATACCCCGTTCGGATGCCTTTTTCTTTGGCATAGGCGTTCAATTTCCGGCACAGCTCTTTTGTCAAGAGAATGGTGCGGATTTTGCCTTTCATGCGGATTTCCGCTTTTCCTTTGTGCAATGCCTCCACAGTCAGAAAGGAAAGCTCACTGACCCGGATTCCGGTGGTGCAAATGGCAAGCATCACATGATACAGGCGGCTGTCCTTTTTCCTTTTGGCAGCGTCTAACAAGCGGTGGTATTCCGCTTCGGTCAAATCTCGGCTGTCATCCACAAATACCGTATGCTGGATTTTCAAAAACCTCACCTTGCAGGCCGCCAGCCCCAGGTAGTCCAGATAGGAATGAATGGCGGACAGCTTGGCATTTACGGTGCGGGCATGGTGGCTCTGTTGCAGTTGCTCTCGATATTCCAGCACCTTTGCTTTTGTAGGTTCTTCCCCCTGTAAAAATGAAAGAAACCAAACCAACTCACGAACATACTTTTGTATGGTTGCGTGAGATTTTTCATGTTCGGTCAAGTAGATGCGGTACTCCCGCAAGATTTCATTGTAATTTTGTTTCATCGTGTTTTACCTCTTCTAAATTGATAGTATGAAAGTAGTATGACAGAATCTTTTATACCGTATTCTCTGCAAAGGTAAAACAAAAGAACGGGTAAGTTTAACGATGTGCTGTAGACACGGACCGTCAAGCGAACGCGTCAAACGGATTCGGCATTTGTTTATCATTTGTTGTATGGAGGCCAAGGGCCTCTTATTTTTTTGCAAATTTTTCTTTCCAAAGCGCTATTTTGCGGGTAGTTTGATGGCTTCTCAGAGTATTAGGAGTGGAGGAAAAGAAAAACAGCAAGCATAGGGAGTGTAGCCACACTCCCGGCAAACGGCTTCCCGTTTGTATCTTGGGGAAGTCCCCAAACCCCTGAATGAACGGAGGTGAACCAATGGCAAACCGAAAACGGAAATTTGTGCTGCGCGTCCCAGTGACGCCGGAGGAACGGGCGCTGATCCAACAGAAGATGGCCCAGCTTGGCACAAAGAACTTTTCTGCCTACGCCCGGAAAATGTTGATCGACGGCTATATCGTCCATATCGACACCGGCCCCGTCCGGGCGCAGACCGCAGAGCTGCAAAAAATCGGCGTCAACATCAACCAGATTGCAAGGCGTATCAACAGTACCGGGACTGTGTACGCGCAGGACTTGGAGGACATCAAGGGGGCGCTGGCACAGATATGGCAGTTACAAAGATCCATCCTATCAAGTCAACGCTGAAAAAGGCGCTGGACTACATCGAGAACCCGGACAAGACCGATGAAAAGCTGTTCGTTTCTTCCTATGGCTGTTCCTATGAAACGGCGGATATAGAATTTCAAATGCTGCTGGATCAGGCGTACCAAAAGGGAAACAATCTGGCACATCACCTGATACAAGCCTTTGAACCGGGGGAAACCACGGCGGAGCAGGCCCACGAGATCGCTCCCGTTCCTTTCCGTTCCGGCGGCGCAGCCGCTTCTTCCCCCAAAGGAGAGGGAGGGGAAAGGATAGGAATGGAATCGGTATTTGATCCATCCGTAATTGATTTCTCTTTACTTGATCTATCTTTATTTAATTGCGTTGGTTTTTCCTGCGTAGGCTTTTCCTGCGTTGGATTATCCAATGTTGGATTTTCCAATGTAGGTAAATCCGGCACAGGCTGGGGCTGTTCGTAAATGATGTAATCCGCCCCGCGCAGGCGGCCTTGGCTGTCACGCTCACGGGAACGCACGATATAGCCCGCCTGTTCCAGCTCCTTAACCGCCGCCCGGATCGCGTCGATCTGCTCCCGGTTGATACGGGACAAGCCTTTCAGCGTAAAATCCCAATCCTCCGGCAAGGACAGCATTTGCGACAGCAGGCCCTTGGCTTTCAGGGACAAGTCCTTGTTCCGCAGGTGGTGGTTGGACATCACTGTGTAGCCCCGGTTTTTCTCCACTCGAAAAACTGCCATCTCGTCGTCCACTCCTTTCACTTGAAATTTCACCGCGCCGTCAAGGGCGGTGAGCTTGCCCGGCTGGTAGGGACATTCCTCATACACACAAAACTGGTACTTCCAGTGCGGGCGGTAGAAACGGCAGGTGCCGCAGTCCTCCGGCGCTCCGGCCTCGCCGCTGTCAAAATGATCTGCGCCCGGCCTCGTCTGCATGAGCTGTTCAAAGGCCCGGTCACTGCCGGAAGTAAAGTACATAGGCGGTCGCCTCCTTTCTGGTTTTGGGCGCAAAAAAAGCGGCGTCCTGATCTCTCCAAAGGGGAAAAGAGAACGCCGCTGTCTGCGGTGTCGTATTCAATTTTCGATGTGTCACTATTTGGGTGGTGGGCTTCACGGGAGGCAGAAGCGTGTCAAAGCTCAATCCGAAAGTAGTAAATCGGTAGTAAATTCAGTTCTTATATCCCGTGAAATGCCCGTATTCCCGGGCTTTTTGGAGATAATCAGAGTTGTTATACTAAAAATTTACACGTGTAAACAAATCAGGGAGGGATGAAAGAAATTGAAGGTGGAGAAAGAGATCCTGATGGAACAGATCCCCGGACTTTATGCGGTAGGGGAGATTCTTCTGGACAAGGAACTGTACTATGCGGCAGCTTCTGAAAACCGTGGCGGCGGGCTGTATTTAGTCCACAGCATGACGAAGGAAATCAGTGAGCTTCAGGGATGCCAGGGAGGCGTGATGGCAGTGCTGGGAGCGGCGCAGGAGAGGGCAATTCTCTGTATTGAAGAATTTTACCCGGTGTTTGACTCGGCTGGAGCGAAGATCGTGAAGGCAGAGCTTGAGCGGACCGGGAAGGGCTGGGCCGCATCACGGCGAAAGACGGTGGCTGAGGTTCCCTATGTACACCGGATTGCACAGCTTACGGAGGAAGACGGAAATTTTATTGCGGCCGGAAAGCTCTGTAAGCACAAGGATTGTTCGGATGACTGGTCCACTTCGGGGAGTATGGAAATCGGCCGGTACGAACCGGAGGAAGGCGTCTCGTCCTTTGAACGGGTCCGGGACGGGATTTATAAACACCATGCAATGTTTATCAGGAAAAATGAGTCGGGTTATGACGATCTCTATTATGGAGGAAGCGAAGGAGCGTTTGTGACAACACGCAAAAACGGAACCTGGGAGACGAGACAGATTTTGGACGTACCGGTAAGTGATATTGTCTGTTACGATTTGGATGGGGACGGAATGGATGAAATTGCCATAATTGAAGGATTCCATGGCGATAAAGCCGTTATTTTCAAACAAGGCGCAGGCGGATATGAGCGGGCGCTGGAATTGCCGTTAGATTTCGGGCATGTGCTCTGGGGAGGCAGTTTTCTGGGAGGACCCGGACTGATAACAGGAAGCAGGGGAGGCGGAATGCAACTGTCCCTGTACCGCTTTAATCCAAACAGGGAAGAAGAAAACAGGCTGTCTGTCCGTTCGGAGACTGTGATTGACAAGGGGCAGGCCCCGGCACAGATTATTGTAAACGAATGGAAAGATAGCGCTGAGATAATAGCTGCAAATCATGGGGGAGCGCAGCTTGTGAGGTACCGCTGCAGTCTGTAGGGACAGATGAAATAATATCGGTAAAAAGCAGCAGTAAAGAAGCAGCAGTAAAGAAGCAGCAGTAAAACAGAGAAAAACAACAGTTGTCCGCACGTGGGACAGCATAAAAGAAAATAAAAAAGGAGAAGAAAAATGAAAAAAAGAATGGCAAAAATGGTTCCTGTATTGTGTGTAGCAGCGATGGTTGGATTGACGGCATGCAGTTCTGCAAAGCCCGCTGAGACGAAGGCTCCCGAGACAAAAGCGGAGGCGGCATCTGAGAAAGAGCCGGCGGGGGAAGAACCGGCGGCAGCCGTGGATTTTCCGAAAGATACGCTTAATATTATCTGTCATGCGGCGGCCGGAGGCGGCAGTGATGCACTGGCAAGACAGGTGGCCCAGGGCCTGCAGGATGGAAACGGCTGGACGGTCACAGTAGATAATAAGACGGGCGGTTCCGGCTCTGTGGGAATGCAGTTTGTCATGAATTCCAAACCGGACGGCTATACCATCGGTACGGCTCCGGTGGAGCTTTCCATGATAGAGGCGCTTGGCTATGCACAGCTGGCTCCGGAGGATGTCCAGCTGCTGGGCTGCGGCATGTCCTGGCCGGCGGCGCTTTATGTGCCTGCCGACGCTCCCTATGATACGCTGGAAGATTTTATCAATTACTGTACGGAGAATCCCGGCAAGGTGCGCGTGGCAAACTCCGGAATCGGCTCGATCTGGCATATTGCCGCCTGTGTGTTGGCCGATAAGACGGGAATCGAGATTAACCATGTGCCGTATGACGGAGCTACCGGTGCGGTTACGGCGCTGCTGGGCAAAGAGATCGATGCTGTTGTGGTCGGTACCTGTGAGGGATATTCCTATGTGGAATCAGGAGATTTTAAATGTCTTGCTTCCTTCAGCGAGGAGAGAAGCTCCGTTCTTCCTGATGCACCGACGGCCAGGGAACAGGGCCATGACATCAATGTAGTCTGCTGGGTAGGGTTCCTTGCCCCGAAGGGAATTGAGGAGGCAAAGCAGCAGATCCTAGTGGATGCGTTGAAGAATGTATTTGCCGGCGACGCTTATATTGAATTTTGCAAAGGCAGAGGTTGTGACAGCACTTATTATACGCCGGATGAATTCCTTGCCATGGCGGAAGCGGATTATACCTATTATTCCGAGCTGATCTCGGACCTTAAGATTGGTCAGTAAGCGTCCGAATTTTTAGGAGAATGAAAATGAAGAAGATTACAGGAAATACGATAGTAGGTTTTTTATTTGCGGCGGCAGCCGGTATCACGCTGTATATTTCCAATGCCACGCTGAAATCGGCTTCTGCGATGGGGGATCCGGGACCGAAGATGTTTCCGAATGCAGTATGTATAGCAATACTGATTCTTTCTGTGATTATTATGGTTCAGTCCGTTTTTAAATCTGAGAAGCCCTTTAAAGGCGCGCTTTCCACACCGGAAGGAAAGCAGGGCTGTACAAGAATGATATTGGTTCTGTCAGATTTGGCGCTTTTTCTAATCCTCTGGAGATATGTGCCGTTTCTGGCGGCAGGGGTCATTTTTATCTTCCTGCTTTGTATGGTCTTCAGAGAAAAACTTCTGTTCTCTATTATCTATTCAGCGGCAGTGACAGGCGCTCTGTATTTTGTGTTTACGATCCTGCTGAAAGTGAATTTGAATATTTGCTGACGGACAGAAGCGGCGGCCATGAATGCCGGTGTTCATGGCCTTTGGGACAGAAATCACAATCACGGTTAATGAGGTGACTATATGGATTATTTATCAGCAATACAAACTGCATTTTCTCCCGGCTGCCTGTTCTGTATCACAATGGGCGTACTGATGGGGCTGGTAGTGGGAACCCTGCCCGGCCTGACCTCGGTGATGGCTGTCTCCCTGATTACGCCCCTCACGTTTAAGATGGATCCGGTCAATGGCTTCGGCATGCTGCTCGGCGTATACAATTCCGCCATTTTTTCAGGAGGGATATCGGCGATTGCGATCAATACGCCGGGGACACCTGCCTCCATCGCAACCACCTTTGACGGATATAAAATATCCAAACGGGGCAGAACCGGGTTTGCGCTTGGGGTCAACACGATTTATTCCGTCATGGGAGGAATCTTTTCCACCGTGGCCCTGATGATTGCCTGTGAACCTCTGGCCAGCTTTGCCCTGAAATTCGGTTCGGCGGAGTACTTCTGGCTTGCCATTTTCGGCCTTTCCATGATCAGCATTTCCCATGTCGCTCTTGCGAAAGGGCTGGTGGTCGGCGCACTCGGCCTCCTGCTCAGCACTATAGGCCTTGATCCGATGCTGGGAAGCAAGCGTTTTGTAGGAGGCAATGTGGCGCTGCTTGACGGAATTTCTTTTATCCCGGTTTTAATAGGCCTGTTCGGCATCGGGGAGATGCTGTACCAGATATTTGAAAATGTAAAGGAAAGCAAGAAAGAAGATATTGCCGTTGTCGGTAAAAAGGATCGTGTGCTTCCGACTAAGGCGGAGCATCGCAGGATGGCGCTTCCGGCTTTTATCGGTTCGATAATCGGTGTGGTAGTCGGAATCGTTCCGGGAACCGGCGGGGACATTTCCGCACTGATATCCTGGGATGTTTCCAAGCGCGTTTCCAAACACCCGGAAGAATACGGAGACGGCTCGATTGAAGGTCTTGCGACGACATGCGCATCGAACAATGCGTCGATTGGCGGCGCTTTGACCACGGCCCTTGCGCTGGGCATCCCCGGGGACTCCAGCACGGCTGTGCTTTTGGGCGCTCTGACTATGTACGGAATGGTGACAGGTCCCACGCTGCTCAGTAAAAGCAGCGATTTCGTCTGCCGCCTGTACATCATCATGCTGCTTGCCAACATCATTATCCTGCCATTGGGACTGCTCTCGGCAAAGGTCTGTATCAAGCTGCTGAGCGTAAAAAATGAGTATATCCAGATGGCGGTGCTTCTAATCTGCTGTATCGGAGCCTACTCGCTGAACCGGAGCTATTTTGATGTAATTATCATGTTTATTGCCGGTATCCTCGGCTTTTTCTTCCGCAAGTTCGACTACCCGCTGGGGCCCCTGGTGCTGGGGCTGCTTCTGGGAGGCATGTGCGAAACGAATCTGAGACGTACTCTGATGCTGTCGGGAGGGAGTCTGATGCGCCTTTTCACAACACCGATCTCCATGCTTCTGGTAGGGCTGATTCTGCTGGCAATCGGCTGGCCCGTAATCAGTGAATTTAAGGGAAGGAAAAAGAAAAGCTAGCGGCAGTTTCAGGCATTCAGGCAGTCTGAATGAAGGAAACATTTATTGATGGCGGTGACCTGTGCGCGGGGCGTGCAGGTTATCGTATAAAAAGTTATAAGAAAGAGGTAACAGATGCAGAATATATTGCCATCCATCCATTTGCTGGAAATCTTTATGCCGGTGGCGGACCGGGAGGATTTTCTCGTCGGGATGCTGGAGGAAGTGAAGAATATTGATTTTTACAAGGGAATTGAACTGCCGGTTATTTTCCAGAAGGAGAATATCGCCAAGGTGAGGCGGATTGCCCGGGAAAAGAGCTACCAGGTTACCGAGTGGGCATCGCCTGATATCATAAAAAGAGGATACAATCTGTCCTCCACGGACAGGGAGCTGAGGGGAAAATCGGTCGGTTACGCGGTGGAGCTTATGAAAATTGCAGCGGAAGCCGGAACTGCGATTGTCGGCCTTCCATCAGGAGATGATCCGGGTGATTTAAAGCGGGAAGAGGCGAAAAAAGCGCTTTTTGATTCCTATTGCCGTATCTCAGAGGCGGCGAAGGAATATGACGGCCTGCATCTGACGCTGGAGCCGCTGGATCGGTATGTACACAAGAAACAGCTGATGGGACCGATCCATGAGGTGGCGGAATGGTTCGGCGTGCTTAAAAAGACCTGTCCCAATTTCTACCTGCACTGGGACAGCGCCCATGAGGCTCTTGCAGGCATCGGCCTGATGGAATCGCTGGAGGCGGCCCTGCCTTATATGGCGCAGTTTCATATCTGCAACTGTGTGACGGAACCGTCTCATCCATACTATGGCGATTTTCATATGGAGTGGGGAGAGCCCCACATTATAAGAATTGGGGATACCTGACTCCTGAGATAGCCGCCGGTTTATTAAAACGTGCTGCTGAGGGAAATACGGCGGAGGGAATAACAAACACCCATGTAGCCGTGGAAGTGCGCAGCCATATGGGAGACGCACTCTGGGAGAGAGAGGGACATCCGCGGATTTTTAATGAGAGCGTTTGACCTGGCAGGCCTCTCGTATTAATTAAGAAAGCGGGTTATTGTTTGCAGAACCGCGCTTTTCAGCGTGGCTGTGGATAGTAACAGGGCAGCAGGAGGAGAATGAGATGATACTTGATTATATGAAAAACTACCGGATGTATAATTCACTTGTTTCGAATCTGGAGGAAGGGATGACGTTTGTCAATACGCTCCTGGATAAGCCGGAAGGCCGCTATGAGGCGGAGCATGGTATCTACGCCATGGTTCAAATCGGAGTGACCTCCGATATCGGAAAAGACCGGATGGAGTCACATGAAAAATATCTGGATGTGCAGATGGTATTCGAGGGGCGGGAGACATTTGAGTGGGAGGAAGCGTCTGAGCTGGAAGCGGAGACGGAATACGATCCGGAGACGGATTTCAAGTTTTACAGGGGAGGCGGAAAGAAAATTCTTGCCACAGAGGGCATGTTCTATATTCTGTTTCCCCAGGACGCCCACAGGTGCCGGGGAATGGCCGGGAAAGAAGGGGAAAAGTACCGCAAGATTGTGCTGAAGCTTCCGGTGGAAACGAAGCGGTAAGCGTTGGCCTCTGCCGTTACGGCAATTTAAAGGAGAAGGTGTATGTATTTATATGAGGGGATAGAAAAAGCGGAAAAGAAACTCCGCGCCGTGCTGCTCGGATGCGGGGAGCAGGCGGTCAACATGATCCACAATGCGATATCTTACCTGGATGAAATCGAAGTTGTTGCGGTCTGCGATAAAAATAAGGAACGGGCTGATTTTGCTGCGAGACGGCTGGGGCTGTCCCGTTCTTATCAGGATGTGGGCCGTATGCTTGACGAGGTGGATGCGGACGCTGCTTTTATCATTACCATTGCAGGGCTCCAGGCGGCTCTGGCCAGGCAGTGTATTGAGGCGGGGCTTCATGTGTATACGGAAAAGCCGCTTGGCACCGAGCTGCCCGATCTGCTGATGCTTAAGGAGGCGGCCGCAAAACATCACAGGAAAATAGGCGTTTCCTTCAATAAGCGGTACAACCTGGCCTACCGGGATATGAAGCTGGCAATTGAGTCGGAAGGATTCGGCGCCCCATCCGCATTTATTGCGAAGTTTATCGGAGGATACCGTTCCAACGAAACAGATCTTCTCCGCGTCGGCTGCTGCCATTTTTTTGATTTGGCGAGATACCTGATCGGAGAACTGGATGAGGTATATGCTTACAAATACGAAAAACAGCCGGGGCAGCATATGTTTGCAGTGAATGGTAGGTTTGTGAACGGCTGTGTGGCCAGCATGACATTCGGCGCGCTGGGCTCCTGGGTATGTGGATACGGGATGGAGAGCGTGGAAGTGAGAGGGGACCGGAATATGGTGAGCGCTGAAAACGGGCGTGATTTTACCTGGCAGAAGCCTTCGAGGATACGGGAGCCGGAGGCGGGACTTGAAAATAAGGGCACCCAGGCGGTTATTGAAGCAGCCGTCCCGGTTGAGATTATGCGGCCCAATTACTCAAATCTCGGAAAACTGGCGATGAAGGATTTTTATATCAATGGAAATTATCAGTGCGTGAAAGCGTTTGCAGGCGCGATTCTGAATGGAACGGAGCCGCCGGTGGGATATGCGGACGGATTGATGGCGCTTAAACTGGCTCTGGCCGTAGAACGAAGTGCTGCAGAGCACCGTCCTGTAAAGATAGGAGAGATTGAGGGATGAAAAAGTTATATGGGGTTGTAGTGCCGATCGTAACACCTCTTACGCAGGAGGATGCGATCGACGTAACGTCTTTAAAAAGGCTGGCCGATCACTGTATTGACAGCGGCATGCAGGCTATCTACCCATGCGGAACCACGGGAGAGATGATGTATCTGTCGGTTGAGGAACGCAGGCTGGTGGCGGAAACAGTTGTGCGGCATGCAGCTGGAAGAGTACCGGTATTTGTACACGTGGGTGCATGGAATCTGAGGGATACGGTGGAACTGGCAAAACATGCGGCCGAAATCGGCGCAGACGGCATTGCAGTTGTGACACCTGCCTTTTTCTCCGTCAGGGATCAGGGGCTGGTTGATTATTTTACAACTGTTGCAAAAAGCGTCCCGCAGGATTTCCCGGTTTACCTGTATGCGATCCCGCAGTGTGCGGTGAATGACATAAGTCCCAAAGCAGCAGAGGAATGCAGCCGGCTCTGTCCCAACATAGTGGGAATTAAGTACAGCTATCCGGATATGACGCGTATCCAGCAGATGCTTCGGATAAACGGAGGGCAGTTCAGCGTGCTGGTCGGGCCGGATCATCTATTTGCCGCCGTCTCGGCGATGGGAGGCGGCGGGGTAGTCTCCGGAAACGCCCAGATTATCCCGGCTTACTATAAGAAGATATGGCAGCTTCTCCAGGAGAAAAATTATGAGGAAGCGGCCAAATGGCAGCACAGGACAAATCTTCTGAATGAAACGCTCTGCGAGAACAATAATATTGCAGCATACAAAGTAATGCTAAAACGGGACGGAATCATTGCGACGACTAAGATGCGCAGGCCGATGGAAAATCTGACTCCGGAACAGGAGGAAAATTTGATTGCGGCAATGGAGAGGCTGAGGTATCGCGGGATATAAGGAGCTGGCTGTTTACCGGTCGAGGTAAAAAAACAGGCGCGGAATTGAGTAAATGAATTCCGCGCCTGTTTTTGTAAGTATGGCCACGGGCTTAGCACTGCTGCAAACTCAAAAGAGTGCAATGTCAGTACGGCCAGCGGGCGGGCAACATCATGACATGATACCAGGGTCAAAAGGTTGGAAATCTGATGCAAGCTTGCTTGCATGAAGATTTTTAATCTTGGGACCCGC
>PPYF01603539.1_pt1 | contig 18484 bp, 18 predicted proteins | sample 1559871 | NCBI WGS metagenome assembly PPYF01 (sample SAMN08240021, study PRJNA423297) | Human gut metagenome, whole genome shotgun sequencing project. | reverse complement strand
AAGGGCGAGTACTACCAGCTGTACACCGGCGCGGTGGAGCTGGAGTAGTGCTTTTTTGGCTCCCCTCTCTGAGGGGAGCTATCAGCGAAGCTGACTGAGGGGAGCCGCAGACTAGATACGGCTCCCCTCAATCGTCTGCGGTGAAAACTGCTTTAAGACAGATGACCGTGCTGCTGTCGCTCGCTGTGGTGAACGTAGGCATCCAGCGAGAGCCGGTCGATAAGCGAGGGAATGACGCCTTTGCGGGTGATCGAGTATCCGGCGGCATAGGTGGCGATTTCGACCGCCTGCCGCACGGTGTATCCATACATCAGATACGAGGCGAACGCGCTGATGAACGCGTCGCCGGCCCCGGTGCTGTCTACGGGGGTGAAGTCAGCGGCCGGATAGTGACACTCGACATTCTGGCCGCGCAGGTAGCAGCCGTATTCTCCTTGGGTGACGATGACGCAGCCCGCGCCGCGTTCGAGAAGATGCGCGGCCTTATCCTCCATCGTTTTTCCCTCAGTTTCGATGATTGCCAGTTCGTGCTCGTTCGGCACGAGAATGTCGGCGTTGGCGACGATGGAGTCGGGCAGATAGTCACATGACGAGGGCTTGATAATGGTTTTGGCATGGTGCCGTCGGGCGGTGATCGCGGCGACTTTGGCCGATTCCAACGGTATTTCAGTCTGTATCAGGCAGTATCCGGCGTTGTCGAACAGTCGTTCGTTGGAGGTGATGTCATCCGGGGTAAGCGATGCGTTGGCTCCGGAGAGAATCGCGATAATCGATTCGCCGTTGGGGTCGAGGAATATGAACGACGAACCGGTGTCTTCTCCGGCGCAGCGTCGCACGCCGGCCGTATTGACCCCATGCTGCTCCATCGCCTTGAAAATGTAATCGGACCCATTGTCGACGCCGACATTGCCGATGAGGGTGACGTGATGTCCGAGCTTGGCCGCGCCGATTGCCTGATTGACCCCTTTGCCCCCGGGGTAGCGTGCCGCCGATTTGGTGGATACCGTGCCTCCGATGTGAGGTAGCCGCGGCATCGACAGATAGTGGTCGATATTGATGCTGCCGACGACCAACACGTGCTTGACGGCGGAAGTAGGCGGAGCGGCGACCGTGCTGGTGTTGTCGAGATGAAAATCCTGTACGAACGAGGGATGCTGCTCTTTGTCGTGCTCTATCTGTGCAATGAGCTTCTCACAGAGGTAGGCGCCGAAGTCGGAGTTGCGGATGGTGTAGGTGGATATTTCCGCATTGCCGGGATAAGCCAGTGCCTCGGTGGTGTCGTTTTTGATGGAGACGAGCGAGGCGTCCTCCGGTAGCCGGTAATGCAAGGGGCGGATCATCTGCGTGAACTCGAGTGCTCGCCTGTAATGCGAGGAGACAAATCCGGTGATGTCACGGCTTCCGATTTTGCTGGGCAGTGAATCGTTGAGGTCGTAGTAGACCAAGTCGTCGCTATATGGCAGCTGGTGATCGAACAGGCATGAGCGGAAGCCTTCGAAAAAATCCTGTGTGCGGCGGCCTCTGGTCATTAGGCAGGCGATGTGTTGGTGACCTCGTTCAATGAGCTCGTTGGTCAATTTATAGGCCGCCTCTTTATAAGGCAGCAGCAGTGACTGGTCTCCGCCGTTGGGTCCTATGGTCAGCAACGGGGTGCCTTCGGGGAATTGCGAGGCATAGGCGAGACTGTCCGGGGTGGCCGGCTCCCAGATGACGCCGTCGACGTTGCGCCCGCATATTGCCGCGATGTTTTTGAGCTCACGTTCCGGATCGGAGTAGCTGTTGTAGGCATCGGTCGCATATCCGGCGTTCTGGGCAGCCTGGATGATGCCATCCAGCGTGCTATCGAAAGAGATGGGGGAGCGCAGCAGTACTCCGATGGTGTAGCTGCGCGTGCGCTTCGCGGCGGAGGCATATGGCTTGTAATGGTATTCCTTGACGATCGTCAGGACCTTCTTGCGGGTTTCCTCGCTGATGCTGGAATCCTTGCCGTTGACGATTTTGGAGACCGTCGAGGTGGAGACGCCCGCGATGCGTGCGATGTCCCTGATGTTCATGTCTCCCCTCCTGCCTGTTTTCCTCTGTATCAGTGTACAAGGGCGTAGCGTTCTGTTCCTTGCTACGTCGCCATTGTGGGCCGTTCGGTCCAGGTTGCGCGACCCTCGACCCGCCGTGTTGACACTGACGTTGGCGTCCTATAATCTTATCTCAAGAAAACATTTTAGGAAAATAATTTCCTAAGATTCCGCAAGGCAAACAATGCAGATTGCACAATGCGGAAAACTGAGGGTTGGAAAATAAAGGAGGGCCAGCATGGCAAAGAAGCTGTCGTTCTGGGAAGGGATCAAGGCGCAATTCTCCACAAAGTCCCTAGTGTTGATTCCGATCGCGGTTGGAATCAATCTCATTGGCGGAACTCTGTGCTCCGCACTCAAGTTGCCGCTGTTCCTCGACATGATTGGCACCATCGTCGTCGCATGCCTGTCTGGACCATGGGTCGCGGCCCTGACCGGCCTGCTGACCAATCTTTTCCTGGCACTGGTGGCCAACCCGGTCTATCTTCCCTATGCGGCGGTGTCGGTATTGTGCGGTTTGGTCGTCGGCTATATGGTCAAGGCCGGACTGTTCCGTAAGAAGTGGGGCGTCGTGGTCATCTGGCTGGTGTGCACGCTCGTCAATGCGATCTCCGCATCGCTGATCACCGCACAATGATGCGCTGAGTGATGATGACGAAGAAGAAGACGAGTAAGACATGTCGTCGCATATGCCGGTCATCAATGACACCGTAATTGAGAAGCTGAATCCGATCACCAAGATAGCGGCCGTATTCGCCTTGGGTCTGTCCGCATTGGCATGGCCTGACTTCACGCTTGGTCTGATACTCGTGGTGTTGCTGTTTGTGGTCTCGTTCTTGGCTCATATACAGCGTGATTTCGCCAAGATAATGTTCGGTTTCGGCATCCCCGTCACTGTGATGCTCATGTTCATCCAAGGGCTGTACAGCCCCAAGAACCGTACCACATTACTGGATTTTGGCTTCGCGCAACTGGGGCTCGAAGGCGTGCTGTATGCGGCCAAAGTGGTGGTGAGCCTGCTGGTGTTCCTTGGCAGCTTCTACATCATGAACAAAACCACCTATGTCGGTGCTATGGTATCCGCGCTCACTTCGGTGGGGCTCAGCGCCAAGGCCGGATACCTGGTGCTCGCCAGCCTGAATGTCGTGCCGCAGATGCAACGACGTATGGCGGTGATTCAGGAGGCGCAATCCGCTCGCGGACTCGATGCATCGGGTGGGGTCATCGCCCGCATCAAGGCGTATATCCCGTTGCTTGGTCCGGTTGTCATGTCATCGCTGACCGACGCCCAGGAGCGGGGTATGACCCTGGAGACCCGCGGCTTCGGCATTACTGGAGTGAAGCAGACCAGTTATGTCAAGGTCAGTTGGAATGCCGCCGACAAGGTACTCAATTGGATTTTCGTCCTATTTCTGATCGCCGTGGTCGCCGTTTCCGTATGCATCCGCATCGGTGTGATTCCGTCGCCGGTCTCGTGGGGAGGCAAGTGAATGAGTCCGATAGTAGAGGTCAAGGATTTCTCCTTCAAGTACCGCGACATCAAGCGTCGGGCCGTCAAACACGTGGACTTCCAAGTCGAGGAAGGCAGCTTCTTCACCATCATCGGCGCGAATGGGGCAGGCAAATCCACGTTATGCAACGCGCTCGTCGGCCTGATCCCGCACTATTTCGTGGGGGCGAGGGTTGGACACATCCTAATTGACGGGACCGATGTCGCCGATTCGACCATCGCCGAATTGTCGAAGACCATCGGCCTGGTGTTTCAGAACCCGTTCAACCAGCTGTCCTACACCGCCGGGACCGTCGCCGAAGAGCTGGCCTACGGATTAGGCAACCACGGTGTGCCCAGAGCGCAGATGATCGACCGCGTCGAAGCTGTGGCGAAATTGATGCGCATCGACCACATCCTAGACAAGAACCCGCTGGAACTGTCGGGTGGACAGGTGCAGCGTGTGGCTTTCGGATCCACTTTCATCATGGAACCGCGCATTTTGGTGCTTGACGAGTGCACCACGCAGCTCGACCCGATGGGCAGCGAGGAGATTTTCGACATCGTCAAACAGCTCAATGCGGACGGCGTCACCGTCATCATGGTCGACCATGACATGGAGCGAGTGGCACGATACGCGGATACCGTCATGGTGCTCGAGCGAGGCGAAGTCGTAGCCCTTGGCTCTCCGATGGAGGTGTTCTCCGATCCGGCGATCGAAGAGCATGGCGTGGAAGTGCCCGATTACGTGAAGATCACCCGTGCGCTCGGTGGCCCGATTGCCATTACCGAGGAGCCGGCCATCCGCATGGCCAAGGAGGCGCTCTCATGAAAATCGAGTTGCAGGCACTGGAGCACGCCTATCCCGGAGGGGACAAGGCCCTTGACGGAGTGGACTTGACGCTTGACGGCAACGAGCCGGTGGCGATCATAGGGCAGAACGGTGCAGGGAAGACCACGCTGGTCAAGCATTTCAACGGCATTCTGCGCCCCACCGGAGGCAAAGTGCTGATCGATGGCATTGACGTCAATGAGCGCAGCACCGCCGAATGGTCCCGCAGCGTGGGCTATGTCTTTCAGAATCCCGACGATCAGCTGTTTCTGGAAAGCGTCCGCAAGGAATTCGAATTCGGTCCGCGCCAGATCGGCATGGGCGATCAGGACATCGCGCATCGCGTGGACAGCATCGCCGAGCTGGTAGGCCTCACCAAAAAGCTCGACGTGCACCCATTCGACCTGACGCCCATCGAGAAGAAATTCTGCACAATCGGTGCCGTCATCATGATGGACCCATCCGTGGTGATCTTCGACGAGCCAACGTGCGGCCAGGATGCGTCGGGCAACGCCCACCTTGCACGCATCATCGAACGTCTGAAAGCACAAGGCAGACTCTGCATCACGATTTCGCACGACATGAAATTCGTCACCGCGAACTTCTCCCATGTCATCGTGATGTACCACGGCCGCGTGCTGCTCGATGGCCAGACCCGCGAGGTGTTTGCCCAGACCGACACACTTCGGCGTTCCTTCGTGACGCCGCCGCCCGTCACCCGAGTGGCTCAGGGTGCAGGCCTCAAGGAGACGGTGTTCTCCGTCCCCGCGTTCATCAACGCCATTGCTCAGGAAAGGAACCATCGTGGCTGATGTCATTGCTCAAATCTATGGAATAAGGAATGTCGAGGACGCTCGCATGGTAATCGACATGGGCGGCGAACATATCGGCGTCTCCTACGGCAAAATCAAGCGGACGCCCGGTCAGCTCGATTGCGAACGGGCCAGGGAAATCTTCGAAGGCGTGCAACCACAGGCCGTGCGCATAGGCCTGACCGTCGCCGAAGACATCGACGAAATCAGCGAGAACCTGCGAGAAGCCATGCCCGATGTGCTGCACCTGTCTGGTGACATCGAAGGCATCAGTCCGGCCGAAGTGGCGGAACTTAAGAGCCGGTTCCCTGAACTGAAGATCATGCAGGCCATCCCGGTGCTGGCCGGAGTGCCTCTCGGAGAACAGAAGGTCATGCAGTATGTGAAGGACTATGAGCCGGTTTCCGACTTCTTCCTCATCGACACTAAAGCACCTGCTGCCGGAGACATCGGAGCGACCGGCCTGACCCATGACCGGGCCATCGACCGGGCCATCATCGAAGCCACCGACGTGCCGTGCATCATCGCCGGCGGTCTGGACGCCTCCAATGTGGCCGAGGCGATCTACGCCACGCATCCGTATGGCGTCGACTCGTTCTCCCTGACCAATTACGACGATGATCGCGCCGATACGGATTGGTGCAAGGACCCGGCAAAGGTCGAGGCTTTTATCAAGGCGGCCAAAGATGCCTAAGGTCGTTGTCGTCGGCGATGCCAACGTGGATGTCATCGTGCCATACCCGCGTTTTCTTAACGAGGAGCGCACGCAGGTCGAATATCCGCAGATCGGCATCCAGGGAGGAGGAACCTCGGCGAACACGGCCGTGGCGTTGGCAAAGCTTGGTCTGGATGTATCGTTCGTGGGCACCGTGGGAGATGACCAGTACGGGCGTTTCGTCATGCAGGACTTCAAGGATGCGGGCGTGGACGTGACCGGGCTGGTTGCGGATTCGACCCTGAACACGGTCGGTGTATTCGCTTTCGTGGACGACCGCGGAGAGAGGTACTTGTGGGGATGGCCCCGCGAACGGCAATCGTTCAAGGTACTCGACGAAAACCTCGTGCCGATGCACATGATTCGCGAGGCGGATTGGGTCCACTCCTCAGGCATGTGCCTGACCTACGACACCAGTGCCAGGGAGACGATCATCCGCATCTTCGAACAGGCCCACGATGCCGGTGTTCCCACATCCTTCGACCTGAACCTTCGTGTGGATGACGGCGTGCTCGACCCCGATTTCGCGGCTGCACTCGAACGCATTATTCCGAATGTCGATTATCTGCTGGGATCGGGGCCGGACGAGTTCGCCTATTTAGGCGACGACGACATGATGGGCAATGCCACGACCTATGCGGTGGGCGGCCGGACCGTCATCGTCCGGGACGGCGCCCGAGGATCGATCGGTCTTACGCAAGACGGCCTGACGGAAAGCCCGGCGTTCCGGGTGAACGTCGAAGACACCATCGGAGCGGGAGACGTCTATAACGCCGGTTTCATCGCTGCCAGACTCGCCGGAGCCTCCCTCGCCGAATCATTGCGAGAGGGCAATGCCGTCTCCGCGTACAAAGTGGCCCGCCGCGGGGCGCGTTCCTCGCCGGACGCCGCGCAGCTGCACGAGTTTCTCGTCGGGCAAACCGGCTGAACGCCATACCCGAATATCGACCAATCCAAAGAACACAACCAACGGAGGTATCCCTATGGAAAACAAGAAGAAGGTCATCCTTGACTGCGATCCCGGACACGATGACGCGTTCGGCATCATGCTCGCCGTGCAGCACCTCGACGTGCTGGGTATCACGACCATTGGCGGCAACTGCACACTGGAGAACGTGACCCGCAACGCCATCAAGGTGCTTGAGGTCCTTGGCGCGGCGGACCGTATTGGTGTATATCCGGGGCACAGCTGCCCGATGGTCGCACCGCTGGTCACCGCACCGCAGTTCCACGGTGAGACTGGTCTGGACGGTCCCGTGCTGCCGGAACCGACGCACGCCGCACAGAACAAGCATGCGGTCGACTTCATCGTCGACACCGTAATGAACACGGATGACGTGACGCTGATCGCCACCGGTCCGCTGACCAACATCGCCTCCGCCATCAACCGTGAGCCGCGCATCGTGGAACGGGTCAAGGAACTGTGCATCATGGGCGGGTCCGTCACCTACGGCAACTGGACCCCTGCCGCCGAATTCAATATCTTCGTCGACCCCGAGGCGGCGTCGCGCGTGTTCAACTCCGGCATGCACGTCAAGATGACTGGCATCAACCTGACCCGTCAATGCGAGCTGACCGCCAAGCACGTAGCCAAGTTCCGTGAGATCGGCACCAAGGCCGCGAACCTGGCCGCCGACCTGACCGATTTCTTCATCGGCGCATGCGAGGAGGAGTCCGAGCTGACGGGCGCCACCATGCACGACGCATGCGCGGTGGCATGGGTTATCGACCCGTCGCTGATCACTGCGGTCCCGATGCATATCGATATCGAGCTGCACGGCACACTCACCCGCGGCATGACCGTGTGCGACTACCGTCATCTGCGCGGCACCGTGCCTGCCGTGGATCTTGAGCGCACTCCGACGATGGGTTACCGCGGCGAAGAGCCGAATGCGGAAGCCGCGCTGGAACTCGACTTCCCCGGATTCGTTGATTTGCTGAACAGCACCCTCGAAAACTACGACTGAGTCTTGCCCCTGAACAACCCCCTCCACCGCCGGCCGGCGATTCCAACCCCTTCTGGCCGGCCGGCGGTATCTCACACTCGATCATCGACCGCCGCCATGCGAATGAACGAAAGGAGCAGGCCGATGGAATACCGATGCCTGTTATGGGATTTTGATGGCACCCTTGCCGACACCGGCAGCGACGTGTGGAATTCCCTGACGTACGCCGCGCGTCGTGCGGGTGGGGCGATCGATGACCTGTACATGCGCGATGACGCCAATCTGGCCGATCCGATGGATGAGATCATGCGGCACGTGATCCCCTATCCCGGGGAGGCGTATCTGGAGACATTTGATGAGGATGTACGCGTACACTACCGCACGCTCAATGATTTTTTCAGCGACATCGAAGCTGCACGGACCAACGGCATCTCCTGCATAGCGGTCACATACGGGGATGGCGACGAAATCGCGTTGCTCAGCAGAAACCCCGCATATGTGGCGCGCGACATCGCGGAACTCAACGACATCATGACGGACACCGTCATACACGCAAGGAGCATGATATGAGGGATTTCACCATATGCATCGGAACCACCTTTGTTTTCGGGCGCGACGCCGAAACCAAAGTGGGAGACGAACTGGGCGCAAAGGGCGTTTCCCGCGTGCTCATCCATCATGATGGCGGAGCATATTTGGAAGCCAGCGGCTTGCTAGATGCCGTGCGCCACAGCCTTGGACGGGCCGGCATTTCCTACACGGAGCTTGGCGGCGTGAAGCCGAATCCCCGACTGACGCTGGTGCGTGAAGGCATCGCCATCGCCAAAGCCCGCAATGTCGACGCCGTTGTGGCCATCGGCGGAGGCAGCGTCATCGATTCGGCCAAGGCAATCGCGCTGGGAGCTGCCGGAGAGCGTGACGTATGGGATTATTTCACCGGCAAAGTGCCGGTAGAGCGCACCCTTCCCGTCGCGGTGGTACTGACGTGCCCGGCATCGGGCAGCGAATCCAGCCAGGTCGCCGTCATCAACAATGAGCATGAGCATTCCAAGCTCACGCTGAGCGAACCAGTGCTCCGGCCGGCATTCGCGTTCATGAACCCCGAACTCAGCGTCACGGTGCCGGCGTTCCCCACTGCCTGCGGCATTGTGGACATGTTCTCCCACATCTGCGAACGGTATTTCAGCGCCAGCAACGAGATCGGCGTGATCGACCGTATGGCCGAAGGCGCATTGCGCACCTTGGTCGATGTCGGCCCGAAATCGTTGGCCGACCTTGCCGATTACGACTTGCGAGCGCAAATCATGTGGATCTCCACCATCGCGCAGAACAACACCCTCGGCGTGGGTCGTGAACAGGACTGGTCCACCCATCTGATTGCCAACGAGCTGAGCGCGCTATACGACACCCCTCACGGGGCCACCCTGTCAATCATCATGGGATCTTGGATGCGCGTGGCTAGCGAGAAGGCCCCGTTCCGTTTCGCGCGATACGCCACTGAGGTATTCGGCACCAGGCCCGGCTCGATGAACGAAACCGAACTGGCCCGGCGTGGCATCGCCGCAACGGAATCGTTTTTCCGCTCGCTCGGCATGCCTGTTTCCTTCAAGGACTTCGATCTGCCGGGCGACGGCATCGAACGCATGTTGGACAACATCGATTTCTACGGGCCGGACGCCACCATCGGATCCATTGCCCGCCTTGATCGCGACGATTGCCGTCGCATCTACGAACTGGCTCTCACCGGTCCCGTCATGGGAAAGGAGTCTTGATGCGCATACTGAATTTCGGCTCGCTGAACATCGACTATGTGTACGGGGTGGATCACTTTGCGGCCAAAGGCCAAACCATCACCTCGCATTCGCTCGACGTGTTCCCCGGGGGCAAGGGGCTGAATCAATCGATCGCATTGGCTCGTGCCGGCGCCGATGTGCACCATGCCGGCCAGGTAGGACGGGACGGCATGTTCCTACGCGACCTGCTCGAATCCTGCGCGGTGGGCGTGACCTCGGTGGTAGTGCGCGATGATGTGCGCAGCGGCAACGCCATCATCCAAAACGATGCCAGCGGCGACAACTGCATTGTGCTGTACCCCGGCGCGAACCGTGCCATCGACCGTGATTTCGTCGATCAGGTGCTTGACGGGTATGGGAAGGACGATTGGCTGCTGCTGCAGAACGAAATCAGCGAACTGCCCTATATCGTGTCCCGCGCCAAGGCCCGCGGCATGTTCATCGTGCTCAATCCCTCGCCGGCTGACTCGCGGCTCGACGAAGTCGATCTTGATGCCATCGGCTGTTTTGTACTCAATGAGGGCGAGGCGGCGATGCTCACAGGGGCCGAAGAAGACGGGGAGACACTGATCCGTGCGATGCGTGCGCGTTTCTCCCAGACGGATATAGCCCTCACCCTCGGCGAGCGCGGTTCGATGTATTTGCGTGGGGAGCACGTCGTCACGCAGTCCGCTTATCTCGTCGACACGGTCGACACCACGGCGGCCGGCGACACCTTCACCGGTTATCTCCTTGCCGACCTGATGTCCGGCGAACCCATCGCCCATGCACTTGATTCCGCCGCGAAGGCCTCGGCCCTCGCGGTATCCAGAAGAGGCGCGGCGCCGTCGATTCCCATGCGAGAGGAGGTAGCTGTTTTTACTCCTTGCGCTCGCGCATAAGGCGTTCCACCAAACTCAAACCAATAGAAAGGAACCACCATGACAGAAACCGCTGTCAAGGAGAAGGCGAACGGTATCCCGGTGCCTGAAGAGGGCACCGAAGAGTTTGCCCGTATGAACAAGATGGCAAAGATCGCCATCCCGATCGTACTGATCATCTTCACCATGGGCGTGCTGCAGCAGCAGGCTTTCGGCATGATCTATGTGAACATCGGCGACCAGCTCGGCCAGGCCAACCTCGCCCCGCTGATCACCTCGATTCCGGGCATCGTGCTCGGCATCGTGTGCGTGATCTACGGTTCTCTCGGCGACTTCGTGTCCCTGAAGAAGATGATGATTCTCGGCACGATCGTGTTCGTGCTCGGTTCGATCCTCGGCTGCTTCGGCGACCTGAGCATCTGGATCGTCATCGCCGCCCGTACCGTGCAGTCCGCAGGCTGGCAGGTCTCCGGCTCCATCTTCCTGGTGCTCGTCTCCAAGTACATCGAGAAGAAGAAGCGAGTCATCTGGTACGGCGTGTTCGTCGCCGTGTTCCGTATCGCCGCGGCTCTGGGTGTCTTCCTCGCCGGCTACATGACCCTTGTCGATTGGCGCATCCTCTTCGGTATCGGCATCATCGCGGTGTTCTTCATCCCGATCCTGGCCAAGAACCTGCCTGACGAGCATGCCAAGGGCGCGCGCATCGACGTGATCGGCTTCACACTCATTGGCCTGTTCGCCGGCTCGGTGACCATGTTCTTCACCGACATGACCATCTTCTGGGGTATCGCGGTGCTGGTCACCGGCGTGGCCTTCGTGGTCTACATCAACAAGGCCGCGGATCCGTTCATCACACCGAAGATGCTCACCAACCCGGCCTTCGCGATGACCATGATCGTCATCTTTGTCGGCTACTTCTTCAGCTACACCCTGAACGCCGGCTGCAACGCCATCGGCCTGAACGTGTACGGCATCGACTCCTCCCAGGTCTCCAACCTGCTGGTGTGGTCGATCATCCTCGCCGCCATCATGGGCTTCGCCGCTGGCCCGATTATCCAGAAGATCGGCCGCAAGGCCTCCATCATTCTGGCGCTCGCCTGCATGGGCGGTGGCCTGATCGCCGTTGCGTTCCTGATTCCGATGGGCCAGATTTGGGCTCTTGCCGTGGCGCCGTGCATCTACTACTTCGGCACCTCGTTCTTCTACCAGCCGATTGTGGATACCGCAACGCTGACCGTGGAGGCCGAGGAATCCGGACGTGCATTGGGCTTCAACGATCTGATGCAGGCCATCACCGGTTCGGTCGGTGTCGCGATCTTCGGCCAGCTCATGGCCAATGGCGCGATGAGCGGCGGCTCGCTGTTCGGCACCGAATCCGGTCCGGCCTCGACCTATGCCAACGTCTTCATGGTCGGCGGCATCATCGTCCTGGGTGCGATGGTTATCTTCATCTGCTCGATGAAGATGATCTACAGCCGCTCCCGCGTCGCCGAAGAGGGGGGGGGATGCTGTCATGGTCACGGTGAAGGAAATCGCATAGAAATCCGGATTTTCGCAGGCAGCGGTATCCCGATTATTGAATGGCGACCCGACGTTGTCGGTTAAGGAAGAGACTCGCCGCCGCATTATCGAAGTCAGTGAATGGCTTGGCTGTACCGCCGGCTCTCGTCACATCTCTTTGCCGCGCCGAGTGACCGTATTGGACAATGCCACTCGTCAAGAGGAACTTGCGGACGCTTGTTTTGTGGCGCTATTGCTGTTTTCGTGGGTGTGGGTTCGTCGTTGAGCCGTTGGTTTCGTAAGCGTAGGGGGCGTTTCCGCGTATTCTGTTTTCCGACCAAAGAAACGAACCACGGAAAACGCCTGATGAACGGCATATTCAAACGTCTCCTCAACGTCAAAGGCATGGTCGTCGAGTCCGCGAGGATCGTCGACGGCCCGCTGCGTCCTGAGCCCGTGCTCGAGGTCTATGTGCGCGCCGGGAAGGCGGCGCCGCGCTGCTCGCGCTGCGGGCGGAAACGACGTGGTTATGGCCGGGGCGGCGGCGTGCGCCGTTGGCGGCACCGGGATTTCGGCTGCTGGAGGGTGGGGCAGGTCGCCATGATGCCGCGCGTCGACTGCCCCGGGTGCGGCGTGGTCGTCGCATCGGTGCTGTGGGCGGAGCCCGGCAGCTCGAGGAACTCCTGCGCGGTTTGCTCGGACGCCCGATCGGACGGGCCGGGAGCGAACTGAAGCATTGGGTGTTCCGGGTGCCCCGCAGCCACATCCCCGAAATCGTCGAACCGGCCGGGAAGATCAGACGCCGGCGTCCCGACATCCTCAGGACAATCGGGCCTGGCTATCCGAACGCGAGGCTCGAGGCGTTCGACAACGGGATCAAGGTCACCGTCCGCGTGGCCTACGGCTTCCACCACGTCACCAACCTCATCAGCCTGATCATGCTCAGATGCGGCGGACTCGACATCCGACTACCGGAACCAGTCAGCTAGCCCACGAAAACAGCAGAAGCCTCAAAAATGTCTGCAGTAAAAGAGTTTGACGCATGACACGACCTTGCGGGCGTCGGTTATAAGAAGGGTACATTTGAATTGTGCATTTCTAACGCTGCAGTAAGCCGCAAGGAGGAGACGGATATGGCATTCGTGACATTGAAGGATGTCGCCCAGCAGGCTGGTGTGTCAGCTGCTGCCGTCTCTCAGATTCTTCACGATAAAGGCCGTTTCTCCAATGAGACTCGTCAATTAGTGCTGAAAACAGTTGAGGAAATGGGCTATGTGCCTGATCAGCGTGCACGATCTATGCGTTCGTCCGCTACCAAAACAGTTGGTCTGCTGGTGCCGGATCTGCGCAACGCATATTTTGCGTGTCGGATCCTTACACCGGCATTCGCGAGGCGATGGAGGAATTGGTCGCTCTCGGACATCGACGTATTGGGTATATAGCGCATTCCTCGTTGGAATCATATAGCGTCAATGAACGTGAAGTAGCATTCCGGACCGCCGCTCCGGAGCTGCTGCATGGAGACACGGGCATTGTTGTGGATTGTGGTTCGACGTATGAATCGCGATGCCATACTGTCGATTATTTACTTGAATGCGGCGTTACCGCCATTATCTGCGCGTATTCACCTGATGCCATCACCATCATCGGCTTATTGCACGATCGCGGTATTGAGCTTGGTACTCAGATGTCGTTGATATCATTTGACGATATTGCGCCTTTTCGCTTGATGACGCCAAAGATCTCGGTCATTTCCCAGCAGGCGGAGCAGATGGGGCGTCAAGGCGTCGACCTGTTGTTGGAGGCCATGCAATCCGGCGTGCACCAAGGTGGTAGTACCATTCATGTGCCCACCGTGTATTTATCACGAGGGTCTGTTGCCAGAGTGGTGGTTTCGGCTCAATAGTCCTTCGCCGCCAATATTTTGTCTTTTTTTGTGCCATATTGTGTTTCTGATGTGCTGGTAATGGCGTTAGGACGCGATTGTTAACGCTCTCGACACGCTGATTGACCCCTGTGATTAAACGATATATTATGAATCACGCAAGTGATTAAACGTTCAAACGGTGCGCATTCCCAATGTGGAAGCTGCGCGCAAGCTTGGTATTGCGGTAATCCATCAAGAGCTCAACATGGTGCCTGAGCTGTCGATAATGGAAAATCTGTTTTTGGGTGCTCTGCCCACTAAGGTTGGCTTTATTAATAAAAGCGCCATGAAAAGCAAGGCACGTGAGGCGCTGAAGCTGATTGGCCTTAACGAAGATGTTTCCACGCCGATGGGTGAGCTTGGCGTGGCTCGTCAGCAGATGGTGGAAATCGCCAAAGCGCTCATGCAGGACGCTTCGATTCTCATTCTGGATGAGCCTACGGCGGCTTTGACGCGCAAGGAGTGCGAGCAGCTGTTTGTCATCATGGGAGAGCTCAAGGCAAGAGGCGTGGGTATGGTATTCATCTCGCACCACCTTGATGAGATCGCACGTGTTGGTGATGTGGTCACGGTGCTCCGTGATGGCAAATACATCGACACGATTGACGCGAAAGCTCCTGAATCGGAATTGGTGCGATTGATGGTTGGGCGCTCCATCGAAAACCAATATCCGCGAGTCGCTCAGCAGCCAGGTAAAACGCTGCTGGAAGTCAAGGATTTGACTCGTGCCGGAGCCATTGAGCATGTTTCCTTTGACGTGCATGCCGGCGAAGTCGTTGGTCTTGCGGGGCTGGTCGGTGCTGGTCGCACTGAAGTGCTGCGTGCTGTTTTCGGTGCCGACTCATACGATTCTGGTTCCGTGACTGTGGATGGTGTTCAACTTCCTAAAGCTTCCATTGACAAGACCATTGCCGCTGGGGTGGGACTGGTTCCTGAAGATCGCCGCACGCAAGGCTTGATTCTTGAAGCATCGGTCGCTGACAATCTGGGTCTCGCCACTATGGTGCCGACTTCCAAATTCGGATTTGCCGATCTTAAAGGGCAACGCGACCGCGAAAACGATACCGCCAGGAAACTGCGTATCCGTATGGCGAATATTGACCAAACTGCAGGCTCCCTGTCTGGTGGCAACCAGCAGAAGATCGTGTTCGGCAAATGGTCTATGGCGAACGTGAAGGTGCTGTTGCTTGATGAGCCGACCAGAGGTGTTGATGTTGGTGCGCGAGTCGAAATTTACGAGCTGATCAACGAGATTACCGCCAATGGTGGCGCGGTGCTGATGGCATCTTCCGATCTGCCGGAAGTACTCGGCATGTCCGATCGCGTGCTCGTGATGAGCAACGGCAAACTGAGCGGCGAAATGCCGGCCAGTGAGGCCACACAAGAGAGAGTCATGTCACTGGCCGTTTCCCATATGAACGAGGACTTCAGCGAAAACACTACTGCAAACGTTGAGAAATGAAGGAGAACACTATCATGACCGCTAAAGAACAAAAACTCGGTTACGATTCCGGCAGCGTCAGCACACTTGACAAAGTGAAGCGTTTCGCATCGCGCAATGGTGCATTGATAGGTCTGATTATTCTATGCATCATATTGTCAATCGCGACTCCTGCTTTCTTGACCGGGCCGAATCTGTTGAATGTCGGTATTCAGGCTGCGACTGTCGCCATTCTGGCATTCGGCCAGACCTTTGTCATCGTCGAGGCTGGTATTGACTTGTCTGTCGGCTCGGTTGCTGCCGTATCCAGTATGTTGGTTGCCTACACTGGCGCTTCGATGGGGCTGCCTCCGATTCTCACCATTGTTGTTGGACTCGTAACCGGTGCTGTATTCGGTGCGCTTTCCGGTATTGCGAATGCGTTCCTGAAGTTGCCTTCCTTCATCGCGACACTGGCAATGATGTCCGTTGCTCGCGGCTTGACCTTGGTCATTTCCGATGGGCGACCGGTTTCCACTTCCGGTATGGTCAATTTCTTCGGTAGCACGGTACTTGGTATCCCGATCCCAATTGTCATGATGATCATCATGGGCGTCATCGCCTCCGTGATTCTGAACTTCACCAGTATTGGTCGTTCCATGTATGCGGTTGGCGGCAATATGGAAGCCTCTCGGCTCTCCGGTATCTCCGTGCATAAGACCCAGATTATGGTGTTCGTGCTGTCCGGCATTTTCGCGGCTGTTGCAGGTCTGGTTATTGCCGGTCGTCTGCATTCCGCTCAACCTCAGGCTGCTTCCGGATATGAAATGGACGCCATCGCCTCCGTGGTTATCGGTGGAGCGTCCCTATCGGGTGGCAAGGGCAAGATTTCTGGCACCTTTATCGGTGCGATTCTGCTCGCTGTGATCCGCAACGGCCTCAATATTCTCAATGTGTCCTCCTTCTGGCAGCAGGTGGTTATCGGTCTGGTCATCGCCTTCGCGGTGAGCTTCGATACTCTGCGTCGCAAGGTGGATGCCCACTGATCACGTCGAAAGGCGTTTCAACTAACAAGCCAAATCTTCAATCCCATTTATCCAATAACTACAAGAGAAAGAAACAATGATGTTGAATTCCACTATGAAGAAGACCTTCCGTGCGGCACTCGCGATTGTATGCGCAGGAACCCTAATGGCAGGTACAGCCGCTTGCGGCTCGACGTCCTCCAGCGGCGGCGATAAGGTCGCGCTTCTGGTCTCCACGCTCAACAACCCGTTCTTTGTCGATTTGCGTGATGGCGCTCAGGCCGCTGCCAAAGATCTTGGTGTCGATTTGATGGTGTCCGATGCTCAGAACGACTCCTCCACTCAGCAGAATCAAGCGCAGAATGCCCAATCGCAAGGAGCCAAGGCCGTGATTATCAATCCTGTGGATTCTGATGCCGCTTCTCCTGCCGTGGCCCCGTTGCTGTCTTCCAGCCTGCCGGTCATCTCCGTGGACCGTTCCGTCACCGGTGAAGATGTAACCTCGCACATCGCCTCCGATAACGTGGCTGGTGGTGCTCAGGCTGCTGATGAGCTGGCCAAAGCAGTCGGAGAAAAAGGCAAGGTCATCATTCTCCAGGGCACTCCGGGTGCCGCCTCCACTCGCGATCGTGGCGACGGCTTCAAAAAGGAGATCAAGAAGTACTCCGGTATTGAAGTCGTGGCCGAACAGACCGCGAACTTCGATCGTGCCGAGGCGCTGGATGTGACTACTAACCTGATGCAGTCCAATCCTGATGTCGTTGGCATCTATGCCGAAAACGACGAAATGGCATTAGGCGCTATCCAGTCACTTGGTTCCAAGGCCGGTGCGGATGTGAAGATCTTCGGTTTTGACGGTACTGAAGACGGTCTTAAAGCGGTGTCGAATGGTACCATGGTAGGCACTATCGCACAGCAGCCTAAGGAGCTTGGTAAGAAAGCTGTCGAGGCTGCGGTTAAGGCCATCAAGGGCGAGAGCGTCGAAAAGACCGAGTCCATTGAAGTAAAGACCGTGACCAAGGGGAACGTCGCTGATTTCCAGTGACAATATGAGATAACTTATCCGGGAATTAAAAGCCCCTTACAACATGGCCCATCATCATCGATAACCATGATGGTGGGCCATATCTATACCGACATATCGCACAACGTAGTGAATATATAAAAGGAGAATTCATGCTTACTCATGGTGTCATCAATGCTCAACTTGCACAGGCTTTGGCCGGTCTACGGCATAAGGATAGATTCGTGGTCTCTGATGCCGGTCTGCCTGTACAGCCAGGTATTGAAGTCATCGATTTGGCTGTGGCATTTGGTGTGCCGCGATTCGAGCAGGTGCTGGATGCCATTGCCCCCGAATTGGTACTTGAAGAGGGGATAATGGCTGAGGAGGCTCGTGGAACAATTGCCGAGCAATGGGTAAAAGATCGATTTGATGTGCCGTTGAGCTACGTACCCCACGATGGTGAGAACGGTTTCAAAGCGAAGGTGAAAGGTGTGAAATTCGTGATTCGCACCGGCGAAACTACTTCATACTCCAACGTGATCTTCCGCTGTGGTGTGCCGTTCTGATTGTGGTTGGTTCGAATTGCGGACGAAAGGACAATAGTGATGACGTTAATTGACAACAAGTTTGTTTCCGATGATGTGCTGGGATTACTAGACGATATTGTTGCATCTCGGTCGCGAATTTCGGTTATCGGTTCAATGAATGTGGACTATACCGTAACTACGAAACGGTTGCCGAAACCGGGAGAGACCGTCAACGGTGGCCCGCTGACCTTATTGCCGGGAGGCAAATCAGCGAATCAGGCATCGGCGGCTGCGCGAATTGGAGCGCAGGTGCGGATGTTTGGTGCAGTCGGGGAAGATGCCAATGCGGATTTTCTGCTGGAGCATTTGCGCGATGCTGGTGTGGATACTTCGCATATCGCTGCCGTTGCAGGTCCCAGTGGCACTACGGTAATTACCGTGGACGCGAATGGTGAGAACACCATCGTATATTCGGCTGGTTCCAATGGTGAGGTGTCTGTCGACTATGTGCGCCAGTCATCTGACGCATTGGTTGCCGCCGATGTGTTGGGACTGTGTTT
>PPYF01099586.1_pt1 | contig 18484 bp, 19 predicted proteins | sample 1559871 | NCBI WGS metagenome assembly PPYF01 (sample SAMN08240021, study PRJNA423297) | Human gut metagenome, whole genome shotgun sequencing project. | reverse complement strand
TTCTTCGATACACCAAACAAAACATATTCCTGTATACGATAATATCATATACAGAGTTCGACTTGTTCAGCTTTAGTGGACTAGGCGGGAATCGAACCCGCGTCCAAAAGCCAATTCACATGAGGCTCTCCCATTACAGTCAGTCTTCTTTCATTCCCTCTACTGTGCTCCGACTAACAGGATCACAGTTTCAGTAGCTTCATCAATACTTTAACCGGCACAAAGCTTGACCGGTCAAGGGTCCTGCATGTTTGAAGCCAGGATTCCAGACTACAGGTGATCTAGAGCTGACTGCTGCAAACTAGGCAGCGTACGCTAATTTATTATCTGCGTTTATATTTAAGTTTGTACCGTAAGGTGGTCCCTCCCAATGGCTCCTCAAGCTTCATAACCCCTGTCGAAACCTTTACTAGCCCGGAATTAATTAGCTTGGTTCGAGACTGGGAATCTTCCCAGTCTCGAAATTATATTATATAGTCTCTTATATAAGATGTCAAGTCTTTTTGTACAAGTTCTTATACAATCTTTTATCTTACTTGAAATTATCCAAAGTTTCTTACTTTAAAATCTCTCTGTGCTTCTCTTAACTGGTCTCTCTTTGAGATATCCTGTCGTTTATCGTAAAGTTTCTTACCTTTGCATAATCCAATCTGGACTTTCACAAGGCTTCCGCTAAAGTATACCTTTAATGGAATCAGTGTATATCCTTTCTGATTGATCTGCCCGATCATCTTGGAAATCTCGGATTTATGTAATAACAGTTTTCTTGTACGAAGTGGATCTTTGTTGAAGATATTTCCTTTTTCGTAAGGACTGATATGCATTTGATGAATGAAAGCTTCTCCATTATCAATATCAATGAAAGCTTCTTTGATGCTGCAGTGTCCCTGTCTTAAGGATTTTACTTCGGTTCCATGAAGTACGATCCCTGCTTCAAAACTATCCTCTACAAAATAATCATGTCTTGCTTTTTTATTATTTGCAATGAGTTTTTTTCCATCCGTCTTCGCTTTGCTCATAATCATCATCCTCCACTAACTCAAAATCAATATTCTTAAGCATCATATCCACATCTTTGACACGGATTTTTACTTTCTCTCCTAGTTTAAAGGTTCTTCCAGTTCTCTCACCGACCATAGAATAAGTCTTCTCATCATAGTAATAGTAATCTCCCGGAAGAATGGATACATGCACCATTCCCTCGATCGTATTTGAAAGTTCCACATAAATTCCCCAGTTTGTCACACCAGAAATGATTCCTTCATGAACTTCTCCGATTCTTCTTCTCATATATTCCGCTTTCTTAAGCTTACATACTTCTCTCTCGACTTCTTCCGCACGACGTTCCATCTTAGAGGACTGTTCTGCTACTTTCGGCAGGATTGCATCGTAATGACTGAATCGTCTTGTTGTAAATTTATTATGCAATGTTTCCTTGATGATCCTGTGGATCTGAAGGTCTGGGTATCTTCGGATCGGTGATGTAAAATGGCAGTAATATCTTGTAGACAATCCAAAATGCATGGAGCTGTATGCAGAATATTTTGCCTGCTTCATAGATCTTAATGTCAAACGGCTGATCAATGGTTCTTCTGGAGTCCCCTCGATCTTTGTCAGTAACTTCTGCACTTCCTTTGGGTGAATCTCATCATGGCTGCTCTTTAAATAAATTCCAAAGTTTTGTAAAAATACTTGTAATTTATCAATCTTTTCATGATCTGGAATCTCGTGGATTCGATATAAGAATGGAATCTCTCTCCAGTAAAATTCCTCAGCGATCGTTTCATTCGCACACAGCATGAAATCTTCAATGATCTTTGTCGCTGCATTTCTTACCTGTGGATAAACATCGACCGGACGACCTTTTTCATCTAAAATGATCTTAGACTCTGGGAAGTCAAAATCGATACTTCCTCTTTCATGGCGACGGTGTCTTAAAATATCAGATAATTCTTTCATTAACTCAAACATTTCTACAAAGTCATCGTATTTCTTACGTTCTTCCATATCTCCGTCTAAGATTTTTGCTACGGATGTATATGTCATACGGTGATCAACATTGATCAATGTCTCTGCAATCTGATGATCGACAACCTTTCCACTTGGATCGACTTTCATGATACAACTTAGTGCCAGTCTGTCACATCCCTGATTTAAGGAACAGATTCCATTCGATAACTGGTGTGGAAGCATTGGAATTACGCGGTCTACAAGATACACACTCGTTCCTCGTTTTAATGCTTCCTTATCTAATGGAGAATACTCTGTTACATATTCGGATACATCTGCGATATGCACTCCAAGTAAATAATTCTTTCCTTTTCTTGATAATGTGATCGCATCATCTAAGTCCTTCGCATCTTCTCCATCGATCGTTACCATCGGCCAGTCTCTGATATCCATACGGTCTTTGTAGTCAGATGCTTTGATCTCAGATGGAATCGTATCAACCTGCTGTTTGACATCATCTTCAAACTGGGTTGGGATTCCATAAGCTTTGACAATTGATAAAATATCAACTCTTGGATCATCTTTATGTCCTAAAACTTCAATGATCTTTCCTTCTGGACTTCTTCTGGCATCTCCATAATCTGTGATCTCTACCATCACTTTAAATCCGCTGGTAAGATTCTTGCACTGAGATTTGGATACAAAAATATCACTGTCAAATCTTAAATTATCTGGAATCACGAACCCAAAGTTCTGGTTTTTCTGAAGAGTTCCGACCACTGTCTTGATTCCTCTCTCTAAAATCTTGATGATCTTTCCTTCTTTTCTTCTTCCAGAAGTTGGATGATCGTCTAATACCTGCATTAAGACTGTATCTTCATGGAAAGCTCCATTCATGTTCTTCTCATGAATGTAATAATCATCGTCTTCCCCTTCCACGGTTACAAATCCAAAGCCTTTGCTTGTACAGCTGAAGGTTCCTTTGACTGTCTTCACACTTGGCGGCATGTATTTTCCACGTTTGCTTACTTCAATTGATCCTTCTTCTACCAGTTCATTTAAAATCTCAACAAACTCATCTCGATCTTCTGGAGCTACCTGCATCAGGTATCCGATTTCTCTCTGCTTCATTGGCTGGTAATACGGATCATTGATCAACGCTTTAATTTTCTTTTTTCTGTTAAATCGTTTATCTGTCATTGTGTTCTCCTGTATATTCAACTCTTTTTACTATATGTTTGATCTTATGGAAATATCATTTTCATATCATGTATATTACCTATGGCGTTATGACATAAAAAGCACCTCTTAAAACAAGTTTAAGAAGTGCTTATCTTTTCTCTAAATAAATCTTGAGCAAAGGATTGCTGCTGTTACGAAAAATACGATCGTAAAGAATGTTGTCACTTTGATCAGTGTTCCTTCCTTAGAACGACCTTTGTTCTTGCTCCAGTATGTTCCGCTGTCTGCTGCACCAGTTAAAGAACCTAATCCCGCTTCTTTTCCTTCTTGCATTAATACTAATATGATTAATAAAATTGATGCTATAATAAAAATTACAGTTAATGCTGTTTTCACAATATGCCTCCTAATATATTTCCATTCACTGAGATTTATTCTAACATAGACATATCAAACTTGCAAGAAAAACAGCAATACTTTCCATAGTTTTTACATTTTTATCCTTTTAAAAACCATATTTTTTGCAACTTCCAAGTTCTTCTTCAATGCGTAATAAACGATTGTATTTTGATGTTCGATCAGATCTGCATGGCGCTCCTGTCTTGATCAGACCAGCATTCGTTGCAACTGCGATATCTGCGATCGTTGTGTCTTCACTTTCACCTGATCTGTGGGAAATGATCGTTTTGTAGCCTGATTTTGCAGCTGTTTCAATGGCATCTAACGTCTCTGTCAATGTTCCGATCTGATTTGGCTTGATCAGAATACTGTTTGCGATATCCTCTTCGATTCCTTCTTTTAAACGCATAACATTTGTTACAAATAAATCGTCTCCTACTAATAAAATTTTCTCTCCAAGACGATAGGTTAATACCTTCCAACCTGGCATATCTTCCTCATTTAATCCATCTTCGATTGAAAAAATCGGATAATCTTCCACCAGCTTTTCATAATATTGCACCATTTCTTCTGAATTTCTTCTAATTTCTTTGCCTGCCATCATACTTTCTCCCATAAAATGATAGATTTTCTCATCTTCATTATAGATTTCTGATGCTGCACAATCCATCGCAATCGCGATCTCTTCTTTTGTTTTATACCCTGCCTGTTCAATTGCCTGAACCAAAAGGTCTAATGCCTGTTCAGAGCTTTCTAGATTTGGAGCAAAACCTCCTTCATCCCCAACCCCTGTATTCAAATGATTTTTTTTCAAAATATATTTTAATGTATGATACACGTCGGTTCCCATCATCAGTGCATCTTTGAAAGAATCTGCTCCTACTGGTGCGATCATAAATTCCTGAAAATCGACGGTGTTATCTGCGTGTTTTCCTCCATTTAATATGTTCATCATTGGTATTGGAAGTCTGGATGCAAAACTACCTCCAAGATATTGATATAATGGAATACTTAGCCCGCTGGCTGCTGCCTTGGCGGTTGCAAGAGATGCTCCAAGGATTGCGTTTGCTCCAAATCTCTCTTTGTTTGGTGTGCCGTCTGCTTCCAACATGATTTGGTCAATTTCAATCTGATTAAGTGCATTTTTGCCGATCAGGCGGTCTGCAATCTTGTGATTGACATGGTTCACTGCCGTTTCGACTCCCAATCCGCGGTATCTTTTTTCACGGTCTCTTAGCTCCAACGCTTCGTATTTCCCTGTGGAAGCACCAGAAGGAACGATCGCTCTTCCCAAGGCTCCATTTTCTAAAAGCACATCGACTTCTACCGTTGGATTTCCTCTGGAATCTAAGACTTCCCTTCCGATAACGTTTTCAATGCATAAACGATTTTTCAATTTTTGTCACATCCTTCTTTCTGAAAATAATAGTTGTATTATTTCCTTGATTGGATGTTTTTATACATATGCATTTAAAATAATATTAATTTCATGTTCAAAATAATCTTTTAGTAATATATTTTTTAGTAAAAAATCATACTAACTATTGACTTATCATTTTAGCAGATGTATTATCCTTTTTGAGATAATAATTATATTTGCACAATCACGTGGTAGGTGAACAAACTTGAAATCTAAAACACACTATAAGTATTTAATCATCAGTATTCTTTGTTGGATTTTATTTATTGTTGCTATTTTTCCAACACTTAATTCTCCTATTGAAAGAGGATTACAGGCAGTACTTTTCTTATTTTTTGCATATCAGGGTGGGAAGAATTTTCAGAAATTCAGAAAGCATTATGCTGATTAATTTTTATAATATTCCACCAATAACTTCCGTCATCAAACCAGCAAATTAAAAATCATCCCTCAACCACAACCTTGCATACCTTCTTGAAACATGCAACTCCATACTTGATAAAATTTTTCATACCATCCTGTCGTAAAAAGCACACTCCACAAATTTTCTATGCTTTTATCAAGCTCATCATAGGTAAGTTCTGGTACAACATCTTTCTCAATACTCTCTCCTGCTATCAGACATTCTATCTCATTTTTCGTTGATATATCAGCCTTATCTATAAATCTGCGAACGATAGCATTACCACTTGAGTTGGACCAGAAATCCTGTGGTTTAGCAGCAGCATCTAAATATAAACTTTTACAATATTGAATTACATCCCATGGACAATATATATCAGTGTTTCCAAAATGATAACCGTCATACCACTCTTTAACGTCCAAATAATGATCTTTAAAGTTGTAATCATTCAATATTTTTTTACCTCAGCATCTTTTCATCCATTGTATTCATACCATATAAAATAAACCTCCACGAAATATTAGAAATCAAATGTCAACGGATCAAAACTTGTCCTGTGATTTTCATTCATATGATTTAACTCTTCCATATCTTCTTTTGTAATCTCAAAATCAAAAACATCAATATTCTGCTGTAATCTCTGCTCATTTTTGGATTTTGGAATTGGGATGATTCCCTGCTGAATATTCCATCTTAACAATAATTGTGCAGTTGTTTTATTATATTTTTCTGCGATTTCCTCCATCTTTTTGTTCTCAAGATTTCCTCTTAATAAAGGTCCCCATGACATGATCTGAATATTGTTTTCTTTACAGAAACTAATCAGTTTTTCATCGTGCATGAGTGGTGTATGTTCTACCTGATCGATCATTGGTTTGATCTCACAGTGCTCTAAAAGATAAGTTAACTGACTGATTTCAAAGTTGCAGACACCGATACTTTTTACCTTGCCTTTTTTGTATAGATGTTCCATTGCTTTCCATGTATCAAGCATTCTAGCTTTGTCTTGTCCTGGCCAATGTACTAAAAATGCATCGAGATATTCTGTCTGCAGCTTTTGTAAGGATTCTTTAAAACTGCTGATTGTTTTTTCATAACCTTGGTTACAATTATTAACTTTGCTGATCAGAAAGATATCTTCTCTTGGAATTTTATTTTCTTTTAAGGCATCTCCTAATGCCTGTTCATTTTTATACATCTGTGCGGTGTCGTATAGGCGGTATCCACTTTGATAAGCATATTTGACTGCATCGTTCATTTCTTTTCCGGCTTCCATTTTATAGACACCTAATCCGATTTCTGGAATTTGTGTTTCGTTGTTTAGTCTAAACATTATTGTCTTGCTCCTTTCTATAGCATGAAATGTACTTTTCTTCAAAGTTATTATCGCTTATTTTGTACCTTTCTTCAAGATTTTGAATTTCTTTCTCCAGATATTCTATGTTTTCTCTTAAATTCTAGTATATGGATTTTTATACTGTCCATGTCTGTCAGTTTTTCCGTTGCCATAGCTGATTGCAAATTTCGGGCATCTGTGAAGACATCCAAGACACATTTCACATTCTTCCAATTTCCAGACAGAATATCCGTCTATCATCTGTATTGCTCCAACAGGACATTTTTTTGCACAGACACCACAACCGACACATGCATCTTTATTTACAGACAGATTTTTTGTTTTTCTCTCTGTTGCATACATATAAGCTGCCGGAATTGCAGCTACCCACTTCGGTAATTTTCTGTCTATAAAATCACCTTTTCTTTTTGACATTATATTGTCGATCACTAGCTCAAGCTGATTTTTGCCATCACTCAGCCACTTATCAACTCTATTCCTATCCGTAAGGTCAAATACCGGTGTCCAGGTATCTGGCATGATCACTCTATAGTAAGCATCAAACTTCTGCCCATGTCGATCCATAATGTCCTTCGCCATGCTGCCAGCCTTACCTGTTGTTGTCTAATGCTTCCTCTTTTCTTTATTTGTTACTACATAAAATTCCCATGGTTGCTGATTTCATGCACTTGGGGACTGCATACCAGCTTTTAATATCCGAAGAATTTTCTCTTTTTCTACTGGCTGATTTTTATATTTTCTTATACTTACATGATGAAAAATACTATTCATATATATTCTCCTTTATGTCATAAAATATCATTCTCAATATCTTTTATTTTTTGGCCGGAATACCACCGATCACACAATTATCCGGTACATCTTTTGTTACTACCGCACCTGCTGCGACCACAACATTATTGCCAATGGTAACACCTGGAAGAATTGTGACATTGTAATTTGTCAAAAACTGATCTCCTACATGAATATTCTTCCCATTGTCACACATAAATCCTGGACACAGACTTACCTCTCTCCCTACCGAACCAAAGTATTTATGAATCAAAGCTGTCTGTTCATCCTCTGATGCATCCGCATCCTGCAGTTTTTTTCTTTCGTGAATATCTTCCAACAATATATACAGATTCTGCTCTTTTCCGCTTTTTTGTTGAACCACAAACAAATAAATTTTCAGAAGAATATATCCACCTGCCTGTCACAAAAGATCATGCAATCCGTACGATCTTAGATCTTATGATTGTAGAATATGCTGATAAAAAAGAAGATACCCAAAAGACATTAAAGTCTATGCTTCAAACTCTGTTACTTCAAATAGCACGTCGATATCGTATTGAAAACAGTGAATCTGATACAAAACCTCTTGCCAGACAGATCATAGATTATATGGATGATCATTCTGATGTTGTCACTTTAAAGGATATTGCTGCTCATTTTTCTTTTCTCCATTTTCTGTTTTATTTATCTTTATACAAAAAGACACAGTATCTGATCGATTTATCGTTCAGTACTGCGTCTTAGCGTCTCACTCTTTGTATATTGTAACATATTAAATTGTTATAACCTTAAAATCTTTTACATTAACTAGTGTTTCTTGTTTACATTTTGGACAGAATAGCAGGAAATTCTTTAATTCTGTATCTTTTCTAAGCTTTAATCTTGTTTTTCCTCCGCATCTTGGACATAATAAAGGTTTTTGCTGGTCATCTTCTTTCCATAACATATGATCCTACCCTCTTTCACCATTCATAAAATCACTATATCAGTTTTTGAAAATTCTCTGCAAACCGGTCTATATGCTGTTTTAACTGATCGCAGATTTCTTGTTTCTTCTTCTTGGAATCTGCTACATCATACATACTGTATAATAAAAATATTGGCGAATAAAATTCCAGTGCAAGCTGCATGGCCTCTTCCTTCTTGCCTGTCATTGACCCAAACAAATCTGCCATATACATAACAGGACCGCCACATAAATACTGATGATATAACTGCTGCATCTGCACAGTGCATCAATCCATCATAATCTTTTGCCTGCTGCGGATATTGTGCATATCCTAGTGAGATGGTAAAAGAGTGTACTTCTCCTTTATGATAGAATTTCTTTTCTGATCTTGTAAACTCTTTGAACTTGTCATGTATTGATTCACAAGTCTGATTCGGCAACAGAAGGCAAAACTCATCTCCACCATTTCGTGCGATCACCGCATTTTTCGGAAAATGTTTTTGCGTTTCTCATATCATTACGAGAAACATAATTTAGTAGCAATACGATTAAAATACACCCAATGATCAGTTCCATCACTGGAACAATCCATATTTTTTTATTTTGAAAAAACTTATGCTTTATCATTTGTATTCAAACTTCTTTCTACTTCACAAAACTACACAAATGCTTTTTTATCCTATCATAAAAGTATGAATAATACAAGTTAGTAATAAGTCTGACAAAATCATCTGTTGATTTATATTTTTTAGTTCTTTATAAGTTTTTTCATAATCCTTAACATAATCCCCACTGCGATCAATGCTGTTACCGCATCTGAGCATGCCTGTGATACCAAAACTCCTGTATATCCAAATACATTTGACATGATCAAAAGTGCCAATACATAGATCACTCCCTGTCTGCTAATGGACAGTACAAAAGCTCCTCCTGCATTTCCCACCGCCTGACACACACAAGTTGAAATCAAGGTAACTGACATAAATATCATTCCCATCTGTTGGAATCTTAACATCATAGCTCCATTTGTTATGATATCTGGTTTATCCATAAATACTTTGATGATCTGTGGTGCGAAAATGCACATGATGATCGTAAATAATAATCCTAATCCAATTTCAAAAAGATAAGCAAATTTCAAGATATTTTTTAATCTTTTTTCATTTTTCGCTCCATAATTATATCCAACTAGCGGCTGTCCTCCGAATGCAAATCCTACGAGTACTAAGGCTGTGATCATATTAACCTTTAATGCGATTCCCATGGCTGCAACTTTGTCTGTTCCATATGGGAGTAAAAAATTATTTGTCATGACCATCATAAAGGTCTGCATGATATTTGTGATCGATGCTGGAATTCCGATCATTAAGATATCTTTGACTCTTCTTCCTGTAATCTTCATATGGGATGGGGAACATGTCAGTCTCTTTGATTTCTTGATCACTGCATAGACATAGTAAATATCCGCAATGATATTTCCAAGAACTGTTGCCATCGCTGCTCCTGCTGCCCCTTGATTTAATCCAAAGATAAAGATTGGATCAAAGATGATATTTACAATGGAGCCAATAATAGATCCTGCCATTGACTGGACTGCCAATCCTTCCGTTCTTAGAATGTTGCTTGGCACCATACTGAAAATGATGGATACTGCTCCGATCGCGATCCATGTGTAATAGGCATTGGCATATTCATATGTAACCTTGCTGACTCCTAATAATCCAAGAATCTGTGTGCGGAATAATAATAAGATCACACTGATGCATAATCCAAATACAAGAGAAACCCAGATACAGAACGCACATGTTTTCTTGGCTTCATTATCTTTCTTCTCTCCTAATAATCTTGAAATCACAGAACTTCCACCAAGGCCAAAGATATCTCCAAATGCGATCATTAAGGTAAACATTGGCGCTACGAGTGATACTCCAGCGACCAGTTCCTGTACACCAGTCAGTGCGATAAAATAAGTATCTATCATGTTGTATACAAGTGATACGATCATACTTAATACAACTGGTAAGGCCAGTTTCATATATGCCTTTGGTACCGGCATTTTTTCAAATAAATAATTTTCCATAAATTTTTAAATCTCCTTTCGATTGATACCATTTTATTTGTTTCAACGGCAAAAAACATCCATAATCCTTAAAATATATAATGGATTATGGATGTCCGAACCGTAGCATTGTAATACTATCATTACAACACCCTATCATATCTAATTTTTACACTGTGTGGTATTCTAACAGATTTTTGATGTTTCGTCAAGTTGCAAAGTTGTTATTATTTAAAACTGTGTTCCTCTCTCGATTGCTACCATAAACAGTTCATACATATCATCTTCACCGCTTAGTTTTGGAGAATTCTCTCCGCCACCATTCGTACTTCTTCGCATTGTTGCATAAAATTCTTCTCCTGCGTTGATCAATTCCATTGGATAGATCTCATAACCAAACTCCTGGCATTTCTTACAAAAAGCAATGATTGGTTCCTTTTCTGTTCTTGTTGCTAATAAAGCCTGTTTCATTGTTTCATCATGCAGAGCTTTTTCCTGTAATTCTTCTAATTTTTCGTATACATCCATAATGTTTCACTCCTCTCTGACGACTCTTCTTACTTGATTATCATTATAGCATTTTTTATAATGCTTAAACAATCTATATATTTACTTGAACTTCAAAAAGGCGCCTGTGATTTCTCACAAGCGCCTTTGCTGTTATTCTTATTATATCCTCTTATCTTGCTTCTTTCAAGATGTCTTTAAGAAGATCTTATTTTACGATCAGGGATTTTCCTGTCATTTCTGCTGGCTGTTCCATTCCCATTAACTCGATTAATGTAGGTACGATATCAGCTAAGCATCCACCTTCTCTTAATTTTAATCCTTCTTCTGCATTTACAAGGATAAATGGTACTGGATTTGTTGTATGTGCTGTAAATGGAGCTCCTGTTTCGTAGTCTTTTAACTGTTCAGCATTTCCGTGGTCAGCACAGATGAACATCTGTCCGTTTACTTCTTTGATCGCTTCTACAGCATCTCCAACGCATTTGTCAACTGCTTCTACGGCTTTGATCGCTGCTTCTTCGATTCCTGTATGTCCTACCATATCGCTGTTTGCAAAGTTCATAATGATCACATCATATTTGTCAGATTTGATTGCCTCTACAAGTTTTGCACCAACTTCTGGAGCACTCATCTCTGGCTGAAGGTCATATGTTGCGACTGCTGGAGATTTTACTAAGATTCTGTCTTCTCCTTCATTTGGTTCTTCAACTCCACCGTTAAAGAAGAATGTTACATGAGCGTATTTCTCTGTCTCAGCTAATCTTAGCTGTTTTAATCCGTGTTTTGCAAGGAATTCTCCGAATGTATTCTTAATCTCTACTTTATGGAATGCCACTAATTTGTTAGGGATTGTTACATCATATTCTGTGAAGCATACGAATGTTGTCTTGAAATATCCATTTGGACGATCAAAACTGTCAAATTTATCATCACAGATAGAACGTGTGATCTCTCTTGCACGGTCTGGTCTGAAGTTATAGAAGATTACGGAATCATTTTCTTTTAATGTTGCAACTGGTGCACCATTTTCCATGATAACTGTTGGTACTACGAATTCGTCTGTAACGTCTTCTTTATAAGATGCATCGATTGCATCGATTGCATTATCTGCTTCATTTCCCTGTCCCATAACGATTGCATTGTATGCTTTCTGTACACGATCCCAACGATTGTCACGGTCCATTGCATAGTAACGTCCAGAGATAGATGCTACTTTACCTACTCCGATCTCGTCCATCTTTGCTAATAATTCTTCGATAAATCCTTTTCCTGATGTTGGAGCTGTATCACGTCCGTCTAAGAATAAATGAACGTATACATTCTCTAAACCATTTCTCTTAGCCATTTCAAGAACACCATATAAATGTGTATTGTGGCTGTGTACTCCACCATCTGATAATAATCCAAAGCAATGTAATGCAGAATTGTTCTTCTTGCAGTTTTCAATTGCTTCTAACATTGCTTCGTTCTTAAAGAAATCTCCATCCTGGATCTCTTTTGTGATTCTTGTTAATTCCTGATATACGATACGTCCTGCACCCATATTCATATGTCCTACTTCAGAATTACCCATCTGACCTTCTGGAAGTCCGACTGCCATTCCGGATGCGTTTCCTTTTACGAATGGGTATTCTTTCATTAATTTATCCATTACAGGAGTCTTTGCTTCTGCTACTGCATTTGCTTCTTTGTTTTCGTTTAATCCATATCCATCTAAAATCATCAGGACTGTTGGTTTTTTACTCATTATTTTCTCCTTCATTTCCCAAAAATTAATCTTATTTTATGTCCGTTAATATTATAACGATTTTCTTCTTGAAATTCAACTATTATATGTTTGTATTTATAGACGAACATTCTTATTCGGAGTATAATGGATTCAGATACAATTTTATATAGCTGATATGTTTGTTCATTTTCATTACATATTAGTTTTTACAGATTCGGAGGTGCTTAGTATGCTTCATGAAATTAGTTTTCATTCCTTTAATGATCGTGATGAAGTGCAGGGATGGGTTTATGTACCTGCCTGCAAACCAAAAGGAATTGTACAGGTAATCCATGGATTCGGAGAACATTCTCGCCGTTATTTCCATATGATCGTGAAATTTATGGATGCTGGGTATATCGTTGCGGCAGATGACCATGTTGGCCATGGAAAAACTGCCATGTATAACAACACCTGGGGTGACTGGGGTGATGCTGGTTTCCATACGATGATGGAAGATGAGCATAAGTTAAAAGAGATCGTCAATGAAATGTATCCTGATCTTCCTTATTTTCTATTCGGACATAGCATGGGATCCTTTATTACTCGAGATTTTGCTGCGAAATATGGGGAAGAGCTTGCAGGAATTACAATCTGTGGTACAACCGGACATTTCCGCGGTGCTACAGAAGCTGAAACTGCTCTGTTGGCTGCTGTTGCTGAAGGAAAAGGAAAAGAGTCTGATCCTTCCTTTACAACTGATCTGATGGGGTGGATGTGCGAGCGTTGTAGTAATGTTTCCATTGGAAATGAATGGATCTGTTCTGATCCTTATGTTCAGAAAGATCATGCTGAAGATCCATTTGATGCATTTACAAAACCAACAACCAACCAGTCTCTGCTTTATTTTGTCCAAATGATGAAAGCGATCACTGGTACGGAATGGGCAAGTAAGGTTCCTTCTGATCTTCCAATTTATAATATTGGCGGAGATCAGGATCCTGTTGGTGAATATGGAAAGGGCATCTATGAAGTTTCTAACTGGCTTGTTGATACCGGACATAACGTAAAAACTCGTGTTTATTCTGGATATCGTCATGAGATTCATAATTATGATGATCTGAAGGATGAGGTAGAGGCTGGAATTGTTTCCTTTATGGATTCAGTTTTGAATGAATAATTTTCTCATTATAATTTCGTAAAAGATAAAGGAATTTTTTATATCTTTAAATCATAACAAAAGTACCACAGAAATTTTATACTCCTGTGGTACTTTTTTGTAATTATTTTAATTTATCCAATAATGATGTTCCAATCGTTCCTTCTGGCATCTTGATTCCAAAGTTATCAGTAACTGTTGCTCCGATCACTGCAAAGGTATCTTGATCTTCTAATTTTCCGCTGCTTTTTAAAGATTTTGAGTATGCAATAAATGGTGTATATTCTCTTGTATGATCTGTTCCTGTATAAGTTGGATCATTTCCATGATCTGCAGTGATGATCAGTAAATCATCTTCTTTTAAAACTTCTAAAAGATTTCCTAAACCAACATCAAATTTTTCAATCTCTTTTGCATACCCAATCGGGTTTCTTCGATGTCCCCAAAGAGTGTCAAAGTCTACCAGATTTGTAAAGCATAATCCGTGGAAATCTTCTTTACATACATCTACGGTCTGCTCCATTCCATGGACAGAACTCTCAGAATGATATGCTTTTGTAATTCCTTCTCCGCAGAATATGTCATTGATCTTTCCGACAGAAATCACATCAAATCCCTCATCTTTTAATGCATTCAACGCAGTTCTTGAAAATGGTTTTAAAGCATAATCTCTTCGGTTGCTGGTTCTTACAAATTCACCTTTCTTCTTTCCAACATATGGTCTTGCTATGATTCTTCCGACTTTCCATTCATTTTTCATTGTAAGTTCTCTCGCAATCTCACAGCATCGATAGAGATTGGCAAGATCAAAGGTTTCTTCATTTCCACAGATCTGCATCACGGAATCTGCAGATGTATACACAATCATGGAACCATTTTTGATCTCTTCTTCACCTAATTCATCCAGAATCTGCGTCCCACTGGCACATTTATTTCCTATGACTTTCTTTCCGCATTTTTCCTCTAATTCGCGAATCAATTCTGGTGGAAATCCTGTATCTGTAAAGGTAAGAAATGGTTTCTCAATCTTTAGGCCCATCATCTCCCAATGGCCAGTCATGGTGTCTTTTCCGTTACTGCTTTCTTTTAATCTAGCATAATAGGCCATTGGATTTTTCGCTTCTTCCATTTCTTTGACTGGATGAAGATTCAGCATTCCTAGTTTCTTTAAGTTTGGAATGTTTAAGGTTCCTACTGTATCACAAATATGACCAAAAGTATCTACATCATAATCTCCAAATCTAGCTGCATCCGGCATCTCTCCGATTCCTAAGGAGTCTAAAACGATGACAAAAATTCTTTTATATCTTTCCATATTACATTCCTCCTTTTTCTTTTATTATAGACTGATTTACTAATTCCTTCTAGTATTTTAAAAAGAAAAAATCCCTCGGATATTCAATACCCGAGGGACCCATCATTTAATTAATCAAAATTATTTATAGTTTACGATTTTACCAAAGTCTGGTTTTAATGATGCTCCACCAACTAATCCACCGTCAATATCTGGCTGTGCAAATAATTCTGGTGCACTAGCTGCAGATACAGATCCACCATACTGAATGCGGATTGCTTCTGCTGTAGCTTCATCATATACTTCTGCGATACATGCACGGATTGCTGCGCAAACTTCCTGAGCCTGTTCTGTTGTTGCAACTTTACCAGTTCCAATAGCCCAGATTGGCTCATAAGCGATAACTGCAGTCTTAGCCTGGTCAGCACTTACTCCCTGGAATGCAATCTTGATCTGCTGGCGAACGAAGTCAATTGTAACTCCCTGTTCTCTCTGAGCAAGAGTTTCACCACAGCAAACGATTGGTGTAATTCCATGTTCAAAAGCTTTTAATACTTTTTTGTTAACAGTTTCATCTGTTTCAGCAAAATATTCTCTTCTTTCAGAATGTCCAAGAATAACATATTTTACTCCAAGATCTGTTAACATATTAGGAGCGATTTCTCCTGTGTAAGCTCCACTTTCTTCAAAGTACATATTCTCAGCACCGATTGCAATATTGCTTCCTTTAGCAGCTTCGATTGCTGCTGGAATGTCGATTGCTGGTACACAGAATACTACATCAGAAGTTTCACTTGCTACTAATGGTTTTAATTCTTCGATTAATGCTTTTGCCTCGCTAGGAGTTTTGTTCATTTTCCAGTTTCCTGCTACGATTGTTTTACGCATAAGACTTATATCCTTCTTTCTTGATATATTGTTTAAAAATTATTTAAAAAATTTAATATCTACAACGATTATTTATCGTCGGCTGCTACTACACCTGGAAGGTCTTTTCCTTCTAAGAATTCAAGAGAAGCTCCACCACCTGTAGAGATGTGTGTCATCTTGTCTGCGAATCCTAACTGGTTAACAGCTGCTGCAGAGTCTCCTCCACCGATAATTGTTGTTGCATCTGTATCAGCTAAAGCCTGAGCAACGGCAATTGTTCCTTTTGCAAGGATAGGATTTTCAAATACTCCCATTGGTCCGTTCCATACAACTGTTTTAGCAGATTTTACTGCTTCTGCGAATTTTTCGCATGTAGCTGTACCGATATCAAGACCTTCTTTATCTGCTGGAATTGCATCAAATGGTACTACAGATACTTCGATCTCAGCATCGATTGGATTAGGGAATCCATCTGCCACTGTTGTATCGATTGGAAGATATAAATTCTTTCCTAATTTCTCTGCTTTTGCCATCATTTCTTTACAGTAGTCGATCTTTTCATCGTCTACTAATGAATTACCAACTTCATAACCCTGTGCTTTTAAGAATGTATAAGCCATTCCTCCACCGATGATCAGTGTATCACATTTTTCAAGTAAGTTATCAATTACTTTTAATTTGTCAGCAACTTTCGCTCCACCTAAGATGGCTACCATAGGTCTTTCTGGATTATTAACCGCATTTCCTAAGAAATCGATCTCTTTCTGCATTAAATATCCTACAACGGCTGTATCAACATATTCTGTTACACCAACGTTTGAGCAATGTGCTCTATGAGCTGTACCAAACGCATCGTTTACAAATACATCACAAAGATCTGCAAGTTCTTTACTGAATGCTTCACCATTTTTAGTTTCTTCTGCTCTGTAACGAGTATTCTGAAGAAGTACTACTTCTCCATCTTTCATAGCAGCTACTGCTGCTTTTGCATTATCTCCGACAACATTGTCATCTGCTGCAAATTTAACTTCCTGTCCTAACAGTTCGCTTAAACGTACTGCTACTGGTGCTAAAGATAATTCCGGTTTTGGTTCTCCTTTAGGTTTACCTAAATGAGAGCAAAGGATTACTTTTCCACCATCAGCAATCAGTTTCTTGATTGTTGGAAGTGCTGCAACCAGACGATTTTCATCTGTAATCTGTCCGTCTTTTAAAGGTACGTTAAAGTCACAACGTACTAGGACTCTCTTTCCAGCTACATTAATGTCATCTACAGATTTTTTGTTTAACATGTTTCGTTTTTCCTCCTAAGATTGTATGCCATAAGGCATCTCTTATTTAATTAGGGCTTTTAGTTTTAATTTAAAAATAGGGCCCGGTCCCCAAAGACCGGACCCTTGTTTGAGTCTTATCACACTGTATAATTAATTACAGGCCTATCCTCATTCAAATATCAAATTAAGCTAATTCAGCAAAGTATTTGATTGTTCTTACCATCTGGCTTGTGTAAGAGTTTTCATTGTCATACCAAGATACAACCTGAACCTCTGTTGTTCCATTCTCTAATGGAAGAACCATTGTCTGTGTAGCATCGAATAAAGAACCATATCTCATTCCTACGATATCGCTAGATACGATTTCGTCTGTGTTATATCCGAAAGATTCTGTCTGAGCTGCTTTCATAGCTGCGTTTACTTCATCAACTGTTACATTTCCTTCAACAACTGCTGTTAAGATTGTTGTAGATCCTGTAGGAGTTGGAACACGCTGAGCAGATCCGATTAATTTTCCGTTTAATTCTGGAATAACAAGTCCGATTGCTTTAGCAGCACCTGTAGAGTTAGGTACGATGTTAACTGCTGCTGCACGAGATCTCCTTAAGTCACCTTTTCTCTGAGGTCCGTCAAGAGTCATCTGATCTCCTGTGTAAGCATGGATTGTGCACATGATTCCAGATTTGATTGCTGCAAGATCATTAAGAGCTTTAGCCATAGGTGCTAAGCAGTTTGTTGTACAAGATGCAGCAGAAATAACTGTATCCTCTGCTTTTAATTCTTCATGGTTTACATTGTAAACGATTGTTGGAAGATCGTTTCCTGCTGGTGCAGAGATAACAACCTTTCTTGCTCCTGCTTCGATATGAGCAGATGCTTTTTCTTTGGATGTGTAGAATCCTGTACATTCAAGTACTACGTCTACTCCAAGTTCTCCCCATGGAAGGTTCTTAGCATCAGCTTCAGCGTAGATTGTGATTTCTTTTCCATCAACTGTGATAGAGTTTTCTCCAGCTTCTACTTTGTCAGCTAATGCATATGTTCCCTGTGAAGAATCATATTTTAATAAGTGTGCAAGCATCTTTGGAGATGTTAAATCGTTGATTGCTACAACTTCATATCCTTCTGCTCCGAACATCTGTCTGAATGCAAGACGTCCAATACGTCCAAATCCAT
>PPYF01469867.1_pt1 | contig 18487 bp, 32 predicted proteins | sample 1559871 | NCBI WGS metagenome assembly PPYF01 (sample SAMN08240021, study PRJNA423297) | Human gut metagenome, whole genome shotgun sequencing project. | reverse complement strand
CATCGGCAACGTGCCCCGCTTCTGAAGCCTCCATGCCGAAACCTCGCAGGGCGGCCGCTGCAATGTCAGAACTACTTGCCAAGTCCTCTCCTGATGCCGCTGCCAAGTCAAGAAGCCCCGGCATTGCCTCCATTGTTTCCGTTGTCGTAAATCCTGCCGCCGCAAGGTTTTCCATCCCTTCTGCCGCCTGTGATGCCGAAAACGATGTTTCTGCGCCAAGCTCGATCGCTTGTGCCTTTAACTTTTCAAATTCTTCTCCTGTAGCACCGGAAATTGCTTTTACACGCGACATCTGCGACTCAAAATCAGCGCCGGTTTTGGCTGCCGCAGTTGCGACTCCGGCAAGTGCCGTCGCTGTTCCTGTTATTGCGGCGGCTGCTACTTTTAATCCTTTTTTAGCAACATTGCTTATGCGTTCCACCGCACCACTGATACTGATACTCGACCACTCCCAATGCTTATATGCAGAAGTTGACGACATACCAGATGATCGCTCAATTTCACTCCACGCTTTTTTGAATGCATCGCTCGCATTCATCCCCTGTTTCCGATATTCTGCCGCAAGAGTTGCCGCTTGAGCCTTCATTGATTTTTCGGTATTTTTTAACCCTTTTTCTATCCCCGACGAATCCAAATCGGTTTCGATTACAACTTTTCCGTCTGCCATTTATTTCACCTACCTTTCTGAATTTTTGTATAAAAAGAACACCTACCATTTCTGATAGATGTTCTAATTATCATTATGCTGTTTTAAGCCATCTTCTCTTGGCATACATTTTTCTTCTAATGCAAATAATCTTCCTTAGTTTCTGCGTCGCGCTGTATTATCATTCGATAGCTTTTGATTCGTACTTGAATCAAAATCATTTGTAATACTTTTCTCTTTCCCGCATCCTGCCAGCATTCCGCAGCACAAGCATGCCGCCAGAAGCACGCTCAAAAATTTTTTCATTTACTTTTTCCTCCATTTCTCATTCCTTCCACACCACGCTTTGATTATACCAGTGCTCACAATGAAAGACAAGGAATCTCATTTGTTTTCTACAGCAATTTGCTCACATCTCCTCCGTGAATCAGCGCTTCTTCAATCAATCTTTCCTTTTCGCTCATCGGTGGAAGTTTTTGTTCTAATCCATAATATCTCTGCATCGCTCGGTAAAATTCCTGTTCGGTTTTGGATAGATTCTTATTCCCTGTGTCGATCGTCCGGTACTCCATCACCTTTTGCAACCTCGTACCGTTTCCAAGGTTTTCTAGAAGAATCATGAATTTCCACCAGTGCATATCGGATTCCTGTAGATCGATTCCGTATTGCTGCATAAATCCCGCATAAATCAGATCTGCATCTTCTTCAAAATCAAATGGCTGCTTATCATTCAATCCTGCAATCTTCCTCGGAAATTTCTTTTTCTCCTTTTCCCTTCCGCACGAAAAGAACCAGAACATCCGATCGATATGCTCTTCCGTTACGGTCATCCGCTTTACGTTGTAAAACAATCTCAGCATGAAAAGAAGATCATCCTCTGACAGTTCCGCTTTTCTTCCCTGTATTTCAAAGCAACGTAAAACAGTGTGGAAATCCGCATGTATCGGATATTCCACACCGCTCACTGTTACACTCTCCGGGAAAGAATCTGTTAAGGTGCTCATGATCTCAGAGCCGGAAACTTGCCGACCTTCTTCAGTGAATCCATCACTCTTTCATAAACTTCATTTTGTCGAATCTGCTCCGTGACAAGCTGCCCATAAGCATCCAAGTGCATGAGCAGATCATTTCCGTCTCCACATACCGCTTCCCCGGTACCTTCACCGAATACATTGTCAAACATACCCTTAATCCTGCTGCAGAGATATCTGTTTTTTTCTGCCTCAGTACCGGACGGCATTTCTTTTTTGATTTCACCCATTTTCTTCAGTTCTTCAAAATACCGATTTTTCACATCCGCCTTATCTTCATCGTATAAACGAAAATCTAGCTCTACTCCACGAATCTGCATCTCGCATATCTCCTTTCTCAGATCATATCAAAATTACGCCGCAGCGCCTTTTTCCGTGAATGTCTTTGTCGTTGTGTCGAACGATCCCTCTACCCAGTCAGATACAGCGAGAAGATTTCCAGAACCCTGAATCTCTCCGTCATTGTCTGAAAAGTCAGCAACTTCGATTGCCACTCTTCTGCGCTTTGCTTCGAATGTATTCTGTTTATCAGCAACCGGTTTGTTCATATAGACTTTCACATACAGTGTTTCTGCTTCTGCTCCGGTTTTCTCATTCTCTCCGATGTCTGCAATAAAGGCGATTGCTTTTTCCGAACGGATCAAGTCAAATTCCAATGGTGCTGTCCATTCATAAGATCCTATGGACTGCGTTGCTGACTTCTGATTCACGTATCTTTTAGAAGATGTCTTCGCCGCTGGAGAATTATCCAACTGCGTTACTCCAAAACCAAGCAGTTCATACTGCGGAGACCCAGTCCCCCCACTCACATCAATATAATCCGGCTGCTGATATCTCTGTTCTACTCCACCTTTTGTTCCTGCTGCAACAGCTGCTGCCATCACACGAGTCACTTCGCTACTACCCATTGTTCTACCTCCGTTTAAAATAAATAAATTGACATTGTATCCTGTATTGGCAACTTGTTCCCTCATTATCGTATAGATAACCGTTTGTTGTTGCCCTGATTGATTTACTCTGTAACTGACCGGATAATACCGGAAGAATTCCCTCTCTTGTGCAGTCCTCCAGCCAGTCAGAGAATTTCTCATAAAACTTCGCAGTGTCCTCATTTTCTGCCGGTCCATACAGTTCTCTGGAGCACAGTGAAAATACATACTGCCTCACGGAATCTCCATTTGCATACCTCTTTATGATCGGGTCTGCCGGAGTTTCTTCAATGCTGTACATCGTTGGTTGATCTTCGAGTACATCCATATTCACTACTGGGAATGTTGCCTGCTCGAATTCTTTCAGAAAAGGGCATGTTTCTATAAATTCCTTTACCTTTACCGCTACGCTCATTTTGTCTTACCTCCACAAAAAGCAGCTACCGACCGGACAATTTCCTTGCCTCGGTCTGCCCACATCCGCTCTGTCCAGTGTGATCCACGCAACCCATCACCTTTATGTTCGTAATACTGTCTCCTCGCATAAGGAGTGTTGTAGGTAATGCTTGTTTTTGTTTCTACCGCCGTATTCTTTAACTTACCGGATCGTTTCGGAACGTATGGATCGGATAATCTGCGTACTTCATGGGTAAAGAACCTCTGTCCTTCCCCGTTCTTGTTCAGACTTCTCTTGAGCAAGATTTTATCTGCAGGGTCTATCTGCATTCTGATTCGTGCCCCCATTAAGATCCCCCTCCTATCCGGATGTGCTTTGAACCGCCGAAGAAATTCTCGGAATGATTCAATACTTTACCGACAATGCCGACTGCATTTTTGCGTATCTCATCAATACCGCTCACGTTTTCCCCTGTCCATCTTCCAATCATAAAGAAGTCACCATTCTGCACAGTCCATTTGCCTGAGACGCCACTGCTCTTCCGGAATTCTGACGCTGAAATCCAGTTTTCGCATTTCTCATACGGTATGCGAATTTTGTACGCATCAGCACTGTTCAACCCACCATTTACAATCTCTGTCTTCTGATCCGCATGAAACCATACGGCGTCAATGTAATGAGGAACATACACGATTTTCTTAGACTTCTTATCCGAGAACGCATTGAAGATCGTAATACCCGTATTAGTCAGCATTACTCCACCCCCAGATATAAAAATCCGGTATTCATCAAATAACATTCCGCAATACCGTACAGTTTCTTGCGTAACACTTCTTGCGGGTTCTGACCGTCTGCAATCTCAGTTACATAAGATACGGAATATCCGTCCGTGCTCTCCGACTTCTTGATACTCTCATCTCCCTGTTTCTCAACTTTGTAGATTGCCTCCGCCATATCGCAGAGACAATTCTTTACAATGTTGTCATAAGGCTGTCCTTCGAGTTGATTAAAAGTGAACGAATGCAGATACATTTCCGCTTTTTTGATCACATACGAGATTTCATTTTCAGGGATCATACATCCTCCGTAATGATCCGTATAATAATTGTATACCACTTCCTGCATACGATCCTCCCATTCTTATGCCGCCGCAGTATGTACATAGATTGCCACTTTCTTATTATCTTTCGCTTCTGCGATACCTACGGTACGATATCCAAACTTCCAAGCATCTGCATCCTGGTTCGCATCCGGTGTAATAATCTTAGATACAGTGTGTTTCTGATTCTGAATTACTGCATTCTTGTCAACAATCAGGAAATCAATTTTTTTACCACCTGTTGTTGTAAATCCTCCCGCTCCAGATGCCGTAAGAGTCACTTTGTCATAAAAACGTCCTTCTGGCACCTCGATAACACCTGCCCAACCATCAAGCACCTTCTTAGATGCTGTAGTGTCAAGATCCTCGATGTCCCCTTTAAGCTGTGCGGAAATGTACAAATAACAAGTTTCCGGCTTTGCTTCCGCATTTTTAATAGCGGTTTTGCCTTTTCTAATCGCTGCAATCCCAGCTTTCGCATCTGCAATCGCTTCCGCAGCTCTATGTTATCCAGAAACTCTTTTCTGTTTCTTGCTTAACTGCATTATCACGCACCTCTTTTAGTATCTGATCCAGTTTATCAAGAGCCTCTTCCGTTTCATTTTCACCAGTAACCGCCTGCTTGCGTGCTTTCTTAAGCTCTGTATCTGCTTCACGGTTCAACCGGTTCTCGTCAGGTTCAGAAGACTGGCCAGAGTATTTTGCAACAAAGGTGGCTGCCTTCGTATCTCCAGCCAACGCCTCTTTAATCTGCGCCATCAAAAGAGCTGACTCTAAAGTACACTCAACACCAAGTGCCTCTAGAACCGGCTTCCATTCTTCACTATCTATTTCAGCAGTAAGCAGCATGTTCAGCGTCTTCCGGAAATCTGCTTTCCGACGCCTCGCTTCTCCGCTTGCTTTACCTCCTTTTGATGTAATAATCCGTAGTTCGTCCGTTGTTCGATGATCAAATCCTTTATCTTTTATGTTTTCATAATTCGCCACGTCACCACCTTCCTCTACTTAAAATTTTGCATTAGAAAAGCACCCTTTCGGATGCCTTATACCTGTCTGTTCTTCGGCTCCACCGCTTCAGACCGGACATTGTGTGTCTGGTTCTGATTCTCCGGTTTTACCTTTTCCGTTATGCTGTTGAACTTATTCAAGTTCTTCTGTCTGTTTTCCTGCTCCTGCTGCTTTTTGTTCATACCATCACCTCGGGGATAGTATGTGCACAGGAAATGGAATTATGTATGAGAAAAGCACCCCGAAGGGTGCTATTCACAATTTATATAACTAGAGAATTAGTTAGCACTTTTTGTTATTCCAAGAACGCTCATAATCGCATCCTGAAGCAATTTTGAATAGTTGATTCCAGCTTTTTCTGCTTCCACATTCATCCAGTATGGAATCGTACAATTTTTCTTTACCGCTTTGTTATCCACCTTTCTTCTGTATTCCACAAAATCAACATCAACTAATGTTACAATATCTTCTTTTGCCGCATTAATTCCTGCAATATTGGGTTCCGGAAGTACTTTTCCTTCATCCATCAAGTCTATTCCCATGAGACCGATTGCATCCCTTGCCATTTCCATTGCGTCTGCAATATCCATTCCCTGTGTCGCAATATCAAAATCCGGGATCTCCACATAGAAAAATCCATCATCTTCTTTCGATATTACAACAGGATATGCCCTTCTTCCTTCTTTCATTGTGATTCCTCCTCCACACATATAAACGCGTTCTCACTTAATAAAACTTCAAGAAAGTGGGACTATTTCAGTCCCAACTTCTTAATAATGTTTCTTGCAAGTCTCTCGTTGATATCTGGATGTCTCGGAATGGGTTCGCTCCTATGACCATCCGTATATATGTCATGGTTTCCACCATTTCTCTTTATATACCACCCGTTATCTTCAAGCAACTTAACTAATTCTCTACGTTTCATTAAGCAAGCTCCTTTCTCTTTATACGTATATTATACGCATAAATATATCCATTGTCAATAGTAAATACGCATTTTATACGCATTTCTTTAAATCAAAAAACGCCCCGCAAATGCAGGACGTCTTTACTTGGTTTATGCAAGAGTAGGGGGAAGAGCCGCAGGCGCTTTGCCTTTTGGCTCTAGAATAATTATAGCATATTATTTTTGTTAATTGTGTTAATCTTTCAAATACCCATTGATTATCTGGGATATTCTCGAACGACTATATCCCGCTATACCCGCAACCTCCCTCTGCTTTTTCCCATCTATGTAAATCAACTCGAATATCTGCCGGTCTCTGCTGTCCGGAATCTCTGCAATGAACTGCTCAATCTCTGTAATCAGGCTCTCTACCTGCTCTCTGCGTTGCTTCCGGATCCGCATCTGCTTGCTAATCTCATCCGCCTCTTTCGGCTCATCCATCTGAACCGTCATTCTAACTTCCGTATACGGGAAATCCTTGCTTGACCCAACCACTTTTCCTAACACTACCGGAACATTCTCCTGTCGCTCATACAGCCTGTCCAGTTTTCTGTCGATCAGCTCCAGCTCTTTCTTCAGTGGCCGTAACTGGCTGAGTTTTTTCTTGTCCATCCGCATCACCCCTTAGTCCACATCGTCTCTGTAAATATTCCCACGCTGTCTCTCGCCGGATCTGCTGCCCCTGCGCTCGGATCAGCGCGGCAGCACTTGGTTTGTTTGTGTTACTCAATGTATCATCTCCTTTTTCGGTCTGCCTCGTTTCCGTGATCCGTCTTTTCCCGCATCGCTTTCCATTTTTACCTCTCCATTAAAATCAACTTAATTCAACCGATCTAACGGACATTCGCCGCTCTCTCGTTGCATATCACACTCGCCGTAGTCGTCTATCGTATTTCTGTACTCACAATAGTTTTCGCAAATGTCCTCACAAACCTCTTCAATGATCGTTACTGTGCTTTTTGTTTCATCTTTCATCTCCGCTCTCCTTTCACTCAACTCGTGAATGACTTAAACAAACCTAATCTGCCCACTTCCTTCTTCCTCTGTTCGGAAGTTCGGCAACCGTTCTCCAACCTTCAGATACGGGCAGTTTGCTCCTACCAGTTTCTGTGCCATAATCGGCACAACACTGTTCCCAATCCGTGCCACCTGTTTTGTAATCGGATATGATTTCCACCTGTAATCCCGGTCAATGATGTAATCCTTCGGAAAGCCCTGCATCAGTTTCAGTTCTTCCGGTTTTAGCATCCTGAGGAAGATGTCATTCAGGATATACTTTCCCCCCTCAATATCCAACACTACATTCACCAGTCCGAAATGCCCCGGCGATGTTGTAATGGTGTGTAACGGTTCATCGCATTCCTGTCCGATCCCGCTTTTATAGAACTTTGTAATAAATGCGGTTACGAGTCCGTACCGATTGCTGGTATCTATGGTCTTTATTGGCTCCGTCAGAAGTTGCCCACGGGACTCTCCTGCCTTTGTCTCTCCGTGGTATTGGATCAAAAATGCAGTTACAAGTCGGTTATGATCCACAGTTGTTATAGTACTACACGGATTACTCAAGTCGCTCCCACAGCCTGCATAATTCCCGCCATATGCCTTGTCCAAATATGAAACAAACAGTTTTCCCCCATCCTTTACAATATATGGTGCAGGATTTTCAATGATATATTTTCGAATTCCGTTTGCAATTCGCTTCATAGTCGCATCTGCCAGTGGCTTCGGTCTATCAAATATAGACCGTCCCAAATCAGACCAGTCTATGTAATCTCCGCATGCCTTCCAGTGTGGTTCTCTATCCTTGAAATGTGTCGGTGCCGGCCAGACAATCTCCCGACCATCCCGCCGGAATATTGCGTACCAACGTTTCCGTGTTGTAGGCGCTCCATAGTCTGCTGCCACAAGCTCCCGGCAGTCAAATACATATCCGAGAGACTTCATGGCTGTTATGAACTTCTGATAATCCTCTCCGCGGCGCTCCTTGATCGGATGTCCGTCTGCGTCAAGCGGGCCCCACTGTTGAATCTCTTCCACGTTTTCCATCAGGATTATATCCGGTAGGATAGCCTTCGTATGCTTATACACGGCCCACGGAAGGATCCTTAGACCTCTCTCACGGGGTTTCCCCCCTTTCGCCTTGCTATGGATCGTACAGTCCGGCGATGCCCACATAAGAGCCACATGCCGACCTTTCACATATTTTTTCAGATCCACCCTAAAAATATCTTCTGTCAGATGTAATGTATTCGGATGGTTCGTTTTATGCATCAGAATTGCATCCGGATCGTGATTGATTGCAATATCGACCGATCGCCCCAGCGCCATCTCAATTCCTACGCTTGCCCCACCTCCACCGGCAAAGCAGTCTATTATCAAATCTCTCTTCATCTCTCGCAAGAAGCCCGGTATACCATTGCCCCGGCCGGAGGCTGGCTCCTTTCTTTTTTTACTCAGACAAAAACCACCATGTCTTTTGATTTTTACCGTATCCTGTCTGTGCTGTGTCTACACCGATATCTCTCTTTGCTTTATTGAGATCCGCTCTCTTGATCCCTGTAGCATCTGCCATCCTCAATACCTCCGCGCCATCGATCCGACCACCTGCCAATGTCTCTTTCAAAAAACGAACCGCTTTGTCGTAATCGGTCATCTTTAACACCTGTGCACATTCCTTAACATCTTCCTTTACTTTCTCAAGCTGAAGGGTATTTGCATGTACTTTACTCCAAATTTTCTCGATAAGCTCCCCGTACTCTATAATAGCCTGATGGATTTCTCGCATTTCTTTGTGCAGGTTTTCCAGTATCTTGATTTCTCCCTGTGATCCAGTTGCTTCCTCCTGCTTGATCAGACTCCCCTGTTCCAATCCGAGCAGCAAACACATAAGCCGTTCTACCTCCGCTGGCTGATCCGGATTCTTTTCCATCAAGCCGACGAAGTTCTTGTTCTTCGTCATGTCCCTAGATAAATCTGCTTTTGTCTTGCCCTGTTTTTCCAACTCTAGGCAGAGACGATTATAATCAATCGTTACTTTCTCCATTCTTTTGCTGTACCTCCTATCTATTCCCGATCAACTGACTCTCCAATGCATCCATGTCGTACTGCCGCCGCTCAAAATTGTTATTATTTATCTTCTTTCCTTTTCTTACTCCAAAATCTTTTCGCTTCTTTTCTGTCTTATAGAAAGACTTCCATCCGCTAGCTGTTGCCTTCTTCACGATGGCGATCCGCTCCTCTTCATTATCGCTCAAACTCAACAGATCTTCCCTCAATGCCTGAATCTGTTCCTCTTCAATTTCTCCGAAATTCTTCTTGCGGACAAGAAGATACATCTGGAACGCCCGTTCCAGTTCTGAGGAGAACGCTATATTATCTATATTTTTATTTTCTTTTATTTCTAGGGTACTTTCTTCGGAATTATTTTGATTTTCTTCCGAAGAAATTCGATTTTCGTCTGAATTAATTCCATTAAAGGGTGCATTTAATAAAGACTCCCCTTCCTCGGCTTTTCCGAGGAGCCAATACTGATCTGTATAGAGCCGTCTTTTCATGCGCTTTACTGCTATCTCGTAATAGCGACGCTGAATTCCAACAGAGGTGATGATGTTTTTCGTCATGAGGTCATCATCAAGGAGACCTATCTCAGAGCAAAAGTGCACCACTTGCACGACAGCCTTTTGGCTCTTCACCCACTTGTTCCCGATCATCTTTATGATCATTTTCGATAGCTTATCCAAGGGGATCTCTGCGTAGTATCCGTGCTTGTATACGATACAGAGTATACAGTCATACACGGTCACACCCAGTGGACCATACCGATCCAGTAAATCAAAGATTTTATCATCTTCATAAAAATCTATCATCTTCGGAAAGTAAGTCAGACCTTTTTTATTGGGAGCACCACGTCCCATCAAGATCACCTACCTTCCGTTTGTATATTCCTCAACCGTAATATCAAGCCCTTCCACCGCGGAATAGGCTTTCTTCGCGATCGTGAATACGATCTGCGTATCATCGTGATATGCTGCTCCGTTCAGTGCATCTGCAACAACCTTTACAATATTATCAATATCCGGCTTCTTCAATGGTAGAATATCCCCGGAGAGCATCTGCTGCTGGCGTTTTTTCGATGCACTCTTCGGCGGCTCAAACCTTGCTATGATCCGAAGTGTAACCGGTGTTTCCTTTTCAAATCGGATTCCACCGGATGCCTGCATATACATTGTCTTGATCAAATTCTCATACAGCAGATCATTCTCTGGCGTATACGAAACACAATGCTTCAGATGAGCATTGTAAACAGTACGTGCCCTAGCTTTTCCTTGAGGTTTTCCGGGGACCTGAAATGTGACTGACTGCACGCTTCTTCTCCTTTCCTCGGTGCCAGTAACAAAGACCGACACCGATGAGACCACAGTTTACAAGTTACATGTGACATCTATCATAATTCTTAGGAGATAGCGCTATTACGCGATGATCGTCAAATTTTCTTTGCACGCGCTCGGAAGTGCATGCTCAAAATAATCCTTTATCTTAAGCATCGCTGCATGTTTCCACAATCCGTTATCCGCTTCCACAAGCTTAAACATAGGAGCTCCGTTCCCATCATCCTTAACGCGGAATACATAAAGACTGGATGGTTGATCAATTTCGGCGAATGTCCTGTACGGAATTAGACTCACTGGATTCGGCACCTGTACATCGACACGCTGTACGCCAGTCCTGATCGTTGTTTTCTGTGAAATTCCATCATCTGAATAATCTGCTGTTGTTCCCGCCTGAATATTCCCTGCAACCTGCATAATCAATTTCAGGTCATCGTTCTCCACAAAGTTCGCCTGCAGTTCAATTAAAAAGCGTTCCTGATCATAGTAATTATCAAATCTAAACTCGTTTATGATGGCATCACATACAAAGAGAGTTTCCCTGCGGCGCTCCGCAAGAAGACCGGAGTATAATGTCACTTCCTTCTGGTTCCTGATATGTAAGATCATCTTCTCCCGGAGCTCTTCCTTCTTTCCGGTAATGTAGTCCACCATTGCAGAAAGGGTGTTCACATAGATCGGATCTGCCAGATCTTCCCTGCCGTATCTTTTAAGATCCTTATTGCAGTAGGTCTTCCCCGCAATCTCTGTCACGATCGGCTGCATACTCTCTTCTTTCAGTCCATTCACATACTGTAACGCTTCTTTTAATCCTTCAAACATCTTTCTTATCCTCCTTATGCTTCTCTTGCTTTTCTCAGATCTACTACATTACCGCCGGGTGCCTGTCCGACGATTTCTCCGGTGTCCGTATCAACAACTTTCCCGTCGATCTCCTGAACCGGTACGGCGGGCTGCTGTGCCGTCATATCCTCCATAGACATCTGCCCCGGAATCTGGTTCCCAATCTCACCCACCTCAATCTCTCCGCTCTTCAGATCCTTCCGGATGCCGAGAGCAGTCACAGCTCCAAGCGTCGGTGCCAGCGCAGACTTCGTTGTGATGCTGGTCGTAATAAAATCCCTCTGTTCGTTCGGCTTCATGGTGATTGTCACGGTAATCTTCCGAGCTGTCTTCGCCTCTGTATTCGGATCCGCGATGTTTCTCGCCACCGCCTCCATCTCCCGATTGATCTGCTGGGTCAATTCTCCGTTTGAGAACTGTTCAATGTTAATGTGTTTCATAGTGTTTGTCTCCTTTCTTTATGAATTCATATATCTGTCAATTCCATGTGCCAGATCCGTTTTAGAGCCTTCTTTCCATACATCCCAGAAATTAATTGTGCGGGATTGAGGTCTTTCTTTTGCGAGCTCTACCTTGATCTTCAGCGGAATCGGTACCGCATCCCCGATGACCAGCACCTCTCCCGGACTGAATGTAGTCGTGGAATCGATGATATCCTCATTTCCGTCTGGCAGCATGCCTTTGACCATAGATTTATCTGTCTCATTGTTCAGCTTTGAAACAATGAAGTTTGCACACTGCGCCATGATGGTTTTGTTCAGTTCTGAGGGACGCTGGCTTGCTACAAAAAGCGTCATGCCAAACTTTCGCCCCTCTTTTGCGATGTTCTCGAAGATCTCAACCATACGCCGTTCGGAAGCAGAGAGTTGAAAGTTATTCGGTATATAAACATGGGCTTCATCGCACACCAATGTCACCGGTGTAATTTCTCCACCTCTAAACGTCTGCTGCACTCCGTAAATCAGTTTTGTTACCGCCCCGATCACCGCGATGGCAACATCATGTGGCATATTGGAGAGGTCAATATTTTTGACCGGCTTATCATTGCCAAGGATCTGAACCAGCAGTTCTGCCAGATAACTCTGATCAGCATCCCGAAAGAGAAACGCCAGTCTTGCATCATTTTCTTTTGATTCCAATGTACTGATAATGCTATGAAGACGTCCGTTGTATTCGCCTTTTACTTTCTTAGGCAGTCCTGCATTGGCTCCAGTCTTGTAAAACTCTCCTGTCTCCACCTGCTCCTCATTCAGCCCTTTGAGATAGTCAATCAGTTTTTTATAGCTGAAATAAACCGGCTTCCCTTCATTTCCATCGGGACAGATCTGTTTATAACATTTCCGGAGCGCTGCCATGGCAACCGTGGCTGACTCCTCTTTGATCTTCAAAATATTTGAGACCATATCCGAAAATCCGAACATCCAGATTGGAAACGGCATTGCTGAACTAAATGAAATATTCCGGGCATATGACAGCTCCCCGTATTCCCCATGAATGTCAAACATTATAATATTCGCCCCCGGTAGCTTGCTTGTCTCCTCTAGAATCTTGGTCACTGTCTCCGATTTTCCAGAACCGGTATTTCCAACAATGCAGGAATGCCTCTGAAAGAAACGGTTGCCATCTACCCATGCCGGGCAATGATAAACGGCATATTTTCCGATACAGAACCCGCTGTCCGGTCGGCTGATCATCTTTGAAAACTCTTCTCCATCAATCTCACGGGCGGTGATATCTGTTGTAGGATACTGATCCAAAGCCTTACTGAATCTTCCATTATGGACACTCCCAATAATCGAGCACTCCACCACTTTGATGCTTGCCCCTCCCAGTATGAAATCATCATCCGAAATACCTGCTTCTGCATCGTTATCTGTCACTGCCGTCACCATCGTAACCAGCTCTGCTGTCCCATCTGTAATAGAGATTAGGTCATTGATCCTGACATTGCTGAATTCCTGCTGATCCGTCCGGATCTGTACTTTGTCGCTCAAAATTTTAATTAACTTCAACTCTATAATCCCTCCAATAGCTCACTATAATTCCTGATACGAGCTTCCTTAACGCTCTTGCAATAATCACATTTCCCGCAGTATACCGGCTCCTCCTGGCCATATTTCACACGTGCATAATGTTCAATGTTTTGCTCAATCTCACGCAGTGCAATATCAAGCACCGGCTGCGTAATCTGGAAGATATCCAGATCAATCGTCCGCTCTTTCGTAGCTACGGCCAAATAGAACGGCAACTGTTCTCCGGTAACGAGCTCCACACCTTTCTGATAGACAGCTCCCTGCAGGTCATACCGCCACAGAGGAAGGGTCCGGAATTTCTGCACTACTTTCAGATCAGTAATGCAGATTCCGGGAAGATAGCTGTCCATCTTCATCTTCCACGGATACCCAAACAGTTCGAAGGTCATAATCCTTTGCTTTTCTCCCGACATAAACCGCAGGAATGTATCGTCCTGATTTATTCGTGCAATGATTTCATTCGCTTTCTTAAATTCACTGCGTAACTCCTGCTTCTGTGTAAACACGGCTGGATGCTCGTTTATAAACAAGTCTAATGTTCCTTCAAAATAGGAATCTACAAAAGATCCCGTCAGCATGGCACGTGTCATCGCTGGCTTATATTCACCACGAAGCTTCGCCATAGCCATAGCCTCGCATTTCATAAAATCTTTGTATTGCGATACAGAGAAATACTGCTGATCCGTTTCGGGGGAATAGTAATTACTCTGTGTCAGCCTCAGCTTTCTTTGTATTCTCATCATTCTTCACCCCTCGTTTTGCCGTGGAACTTTTTCCGTCCTTCTGCTGATTTGCAAACGGATCTTTTACCTCTCTTTCAGTCTCATTGCCTACAAGTGTCGATAGTTCAAAGACATCCTCACGTTTTGCCATGCCATCTCGCAGGGATGTATAGACTTTCTTTAACCGGACAAGATCTCGCATACTGAACGCTTCTGATTTACAGCCAATGTACTTTTCGATTGCATCCAATGGTACTCCAAACTCATTTTGAAAAATTGCTGCCATATCTCGTACTAGATCAATCAACGGTTTTTTCTCTCCATTTATAAGCGTGTCCTCGCACTGTTTAACTGCTGCTTCAACAACATCACCGGGAATAATCCCCAAAATACATGAACGCAGCCGGCGTGCTCCCTGATTTGCAACCATTTCGTAAACATCTCTCGGATCCGTCAGCGGGACATTTCCCTTCTTTGTTCCGCGAACATGCGGAACACTAAATATTTTGACCTGACGGGTATTTGTCTCCAAATCCCACGCATAGGCCATAACCTGTGACTCCCCATTTTTCTGCTCCAATTCCGTAATTCCAAAATCAATATTTCCCCAGTTCTGCGCCATTGCTTCGGCAAGACGGATAGAGGGCCCGGAAACTTTTGTTCCCCCACGTGGATATTCATACATTGCGCTCTCTGCAAGAGATTTCCTTTTACAAGACTGCATAATCCGGTTAAAGCTTTCTACTTCATCTCTTGGAAAACGCTTTGCGATCACCATAGCGCCCTGCACTTCCTGAGCCTGCCGGCTGATCATCATTTCTGTCTGTGTATTTCGACTTACCATTTCTCCACTCTGTTGTGTTGCTACCTCATACATTGTCCATTTCTCCTTTTCTTCAAATGATTACATATGTCAAATCTGTTCCTTCTATATGTTCTTGCGCTAGCTGTACTGCCATCTCGTACCCTTCTGAAGTACAACCCATCCAGCCGTCCGAACATCGGATGATATAGATTGTTTCCAGATCAATCATCCCCCTTTATCCAGTTGCCGGAATAAAACCACTCTACCAGCTCAAGCGCCGCAAGATGGAAGTTCTCGGCTTCCCGGAAGATCTGCATTGCAACATCCTGCTCTTCCTCTGTTCCGGAATAGATACGATCGCATGCATATGAAAATGCATCTTCTTCGAGAACTCGTTTTTTGGATTCCGGTCCGATACCTATGTACATCTTTACCTCCTTGTGTTAATATAAAATAAATTAATTACCAGTGCGCCCTGAGGTTGCCGCCTCATTTGTGGGCGCTCTTTTTATTTCACAGCTTCTGTACACGACTCTATCATCGCACACAAAAGGACTGTGAAGCTTGATCACTCCGTTAGCTGCCGTCAGCGTATGACCACCGACCGACAACTGCTCTTTATTTCCGTAATACTCATACTTCCCAAAATCCGCAATATCCTGCGGCGGAATCCCTGTCTCTTCTGACAACATTCTTTTTAGTTTCGTCTTTCCGAGCTTCATTTCCATTCGCCTCCTTTCAAATCGGTCCTGCCTGCAGGATGTAAATAATCACAGCCATCACCGCGTTTAACATCACACTATCTTCTTTCATTACTCAACGTATTTTCTATTTCCTACTTCGTTTTCATCCTCTTCGAATCTGAGTTCCATCAGGTCTGCCAGCATCAGGTATTCTTGTGCCTTCTTTGTTTCTCCGTGTGTCTCCCGGATCTTATCCCGGAACTGTGCAAGCGTCCCGTAGAAGCATCCGCACCGTACACCCACGCCACCATCTTTGAGACGGAAGAAGGTCGTTGTGCGGTTGACAGATCCGAAACCGTGAGCGTATGCATAGTCCCCATTGCCGCACACCCGCGCATCGCCGCACACCAGCGCATTGCCGTACACCCACGCATTGTCGTACACCAGCGCATTGCCGCACACCAGCGCATTGCCGGAAACCTGTGCATCTCCGTACACCCGCGCATCGCCGGAAACCTGTGCATCTCCGTACACCCACGCATCGCCGGAAACCTGTGCATCTCCGTACACCCACGCATTGTCGTACACCCGCGCATTGTCGTACACCAGCGCATCGCCGGAAACCTGTGCATCTCCGTACACCCACGCATTGTCGTACACCCACGCATTGTCGTCATGACCAAGGTTTGATTCCTTCTCCACATACCCGCCAAGTTCTCCGGCTTCCACATCGCCGAACTCAACAAGGGCACGGATGCGGAACAGCTTTGTCCCGAACATATTTGTAATAAATTCATTTGTTAATTCAAATTTCTTCACTTTCTTCACCCTTTCTGTTATAATAAAAATGATTTTTTAACTATGCGTCCTAGAGGTTGCCGCCTCATTTATGGGCGCTTTTTTATTCTGCAAACGAGGTCTTCGTGATTTCCTATACTTCCCAATGATGTGATCTGATTATGTTTCACAAGCACAACCGCGTTTGCATAATCCTGATCGTACTTTAAGCACCATTCTTCAATCAGATCTAAGATACAGTTCATTTCTTCTCCGGCATCTTTCTTTACCTTTGCATCCATTTCTTTGTCCTCTCCCTTAGATCGGTCCTGCCTGCAAGATATAAATAATCACAGCCATCACCGCATTTAGCATCATGCTTGCGACTGTTACCGCGATCAGTCCTCTTGCAGCGCTGTCTCTTTCTTTTCTTTTGCTCCGGATCTTCTGCTTGTGATCCGCTTCCGGAAAATTTCTTCGCCCGATCGGGATCAGCTCCAGCTCCGGCACTGTCGGTAATTTAATCTCTTCCATGCTTGTCTTTCCTTTCTACCGCTTACGCGGTTTTCTCTTTTCGTATTAATGCTTCTCTGATAATCCGACTGCATGCGTCTATACTGCTTTGGATCTCTTCTTTTGTACGGTTTACATAACTGTCGTCATGCACTCGGATTGTTGCACCTCTTATGCGGATTTCTTCAACAATCACGTTCTTCACCTCCTGTTTATGTTTATGTTTTAATGTTTGTACTTGTTGCGTTGTCCCTAAAAATCTCCTATACTCCAATGTCATATTGTTCTGAATCATACACCGCGAAATCTCATTGCTTAATATCGCGCTCTGGTCTTCTCGGAATTCTCTATCAAGCATCTCCATAGCCAACTTAATCACCTCCTCCTCTTTTGGTTCGAAGTCATGTTTATCGGACACCTTTCCTGTTACACTACTCTAGGAAGTACTCAATAGATACTCCGAAGTAGTCGGCGAGGATTTTGAGCTTTTCCATCTTTGGCTTACTTCTTCCTGACTTCCAATCAGAAAATGTAGATTTAGTTATTCCAGTATCTTCTGACACACGATAATCTGTCAGTTTTCTTGAATCCCTGATTTCTACATATTTTTCATACATTAAATAATCACCTCATTTCCGAACTTTCCTATTGATTTTAGTTCGGAAATCAGATACAATATATTTACCAGATACATTGACAAAGAATTAAGTTACAATTCTGTTTTGATTTCCGAACTTTGTAGCTTTATTATAGTGCGGATATCAGAACTTGTCAATAGTTTTTGTACTGATTTCAGAATTTTTTTTGTGAGGTGTATTATGTATGAAATTTATTGCAAGTTAAGAGATGCCAAAGGCATGAAAGACGCTGACGTTGCAAGGGAAACTGGGATTACCAAGTCAACTTTCTCCGACTGGAAGAATGGAAGAAGCAACCCCAAAGATGCAAAACTACAAAAAATTGCTGACTTGTTTGGAGTATCAGTAGAGTATATTCGTACTGGCGAAGAAAAGGAAGGCGGTGAGAAGTACTATTTAAACGAAGAAACCGCTGAGATGGCACAAAAACTATTTGAAAACAAAGATTTGCGTGTCTTATTCGATGCTGCAAAAGATGCTACTCCGGAAGATTTGAAAACAACATATGATATGCTTATGGCATTAAAGAAAAAGGAACGTGATAATAATGAGTTTTGATTATCAAATTTTTTTCATGGACGGAATGACCGTTAATGAAGTAATAACCGAAAATGAAGATAATTCATTCACTATTTTTATAAACGCAAATTTATGTGAAAGCAAACGGTTAAAGGCAATTAACCATGCGATTAGGCATATAAAGGAGCGTGATTTTGAGAAAATAGATGTACAGAAAATCGAAATGTCTGCGCATAAATAAGGTATAACCGCTACGGCGATTATATAAAGTGGTGTTAAAGGAACAGGGGACAAAAGAAAGAGAGGGAAGTAAAAACGCTATGAAACAAAAAGAAAAATATTTTTTCGATAAAAATGAGGTCATCGGAAATAAAAAAAGAGCTATAAAAACCCTTAATGAGCTGCTTGAAGCACACATTAAAAAAGCACCTGAAGACAGCACAACAGAAAACGATTCCCATCTCAAAAAAGTAAATCTGCTTTCGTATTGGATCAATACATATTGTAGAT
>PPYF01638821.1_pt1 | contig 18497 bp, 15 predicted proteins | sample 1559871 | NCBI WGS metagenome assembly PPYF01 (sample SAMN08240021, study PRJNA423297) | Human gut metagenome, whole genome shotgun sequencing project. | reverse complement strand
AATGATGAAGAAAATAAGCAAAATCAAGTTTATGCTTTATTAACGAAAAGTTTTCCATAGGGGTGCTGAGTAGTTACCAGATTTACCAAAATCATATTAAAACAATTTAATTTTCAACAAAAACATAGTAAATTCGTATTTTTATCTATATCTTTGCAGAAAATTGAAACATATAGTAATGGTATTTAAAAATGCACTTATATTGGATAAACATAGATGTAATGTTCCCCATTACATCCTCAACTGTAGTCTTCGGAAATAATATCTATCTTGCTTGAGATACTATATTATTAACGAATTTAAAATTACATGGGTTTAATCATTTTATATTTTTTAGGTGCTCTGTCACTATCCTTTTTATGCTCCGTCCTGGAGGCGGTATTACTTTCTACTCCGATGTCGTTTATCTCGATGAAGGAGAATCAAGGCAACAAGACTGCCTCACTGATGAAACAGTATAAGAACAACGTAGACCGTCCGGTGGGTGCCATCCTTTCGCTCAACACCATCGCCCACACCATCGGTTCTGCCGGTGTAGGAGCCGAGTCTATGAAACTCTTTGGCGAAGAATACTTCGGCATCATTTCCGCCATTCTCACTCTGTTGATTCTGGTACTTTCAGAAATCATCCCGAAAACCATCGGAGCTTCATATTGGCGCTCTCTTGCCATGACATCTACCAAGATCATCCGTGTGCTCATCTTCATCACCTATCCTTTGGTACTGCTTTCGGAACTTATCACTAAGGTATTTACTCCGAAGAACCACCAAGCTTCCGTGAGTCGCGAAGAGGTATCGGCCATGGTAGACGTAGGTACTACAGAAGGCATCTTCCGCGAATCGGAAAGCAAGATCATCAAAAGCTGCATTCGCCTGGCAGGAGTAAAGGCCAAGGAGGTGATGACTCCATCCATCGTAGTAGAATCAGCCAACATGAATCTGACTACCAAGGAGTTTTACGAACAGAAAGAATGGAATTTCTCACGCATTCCCGTTTATGACAACAATAAAGATATCATTGTGGGATACGTATTGAAAGATATGGTTCTCAAATTGGTTTCAGACGATGAGTTCCAAACCAGATTATCCGAACTGATGCGTCCGATTCTTTCCTTCAACGAGGATGAATCTCTATACCAGATATGGGAAAAGATGTTGGAAAAACGAGAACACATCTCTATCATCGTAGATGAATACGGATGTCTGAGAGGAGTGGTTTCCATGGAAGACGTAATCGAAACGATGACTGGCGTAGAAATCGTAGATGAAGACGATGTGGCTGTAGACATGCAAGCCTTGGCTAAGGAAAAATCGCGTATGATGCACCAAGGTGTTGCTTCTGCCATTCCTGGCAGTAAAGCTTAATATTTACAGAACATTGCATTTTAACAAGAGAGGGTGGGTCATAACTCCATGACCCACCCTCTCTTGTTTATTCCGGAAATATCGCCACCTTGATGACTCCATCCTTGCGGTTTTCAAAGACATCGTATGCCTCTTCTATTCTTGAAAGCGGGAAACGATGGGTAATCAGAGGAGTGGTATCTATCTTTCCCTGGGCTATCAAATCAAGGATTTCCCCACAGTCACATCCATCCACACCTCCCGTCTTGAAGATGAGGTTCTTGCCATACATATCAGGAAGCGGAAGCATCTGCGGCTTGTCATACATGGCTACGACAGTGACGATGGCATTAGGACGGGCACACTTCCAGGCAAGCTGGAAGGTATCAGGTCCACCTGCAACCTCCATCACCACATCAGCTCCCCCATGCTGACTATGTTGTTTGACAAATGCCCCACAATCCTCCGGTTCAACAACCATCACCTGCGGATAATGCTTCTGGATGAACTCTCGCCTATCCTTTGATTTCTCACAGACGATGATGTTTCTCGGATTCTTGAGCAGGGTGCAAAGCAAACAGCAGACACCCGTAGGGCCAGCACCGATAATCAAGACAGTATCCTCTTCTGTAATTTCAGATATTCTCGTAGCCCAGAATCCAGTAGCAAGGATGTCGCCAACGAAGAGCGCCTGCTCATCGCTTACCGAATCAGGAATCTTGTTCAAGCCGGTTGTAGCATAAGGAACCCTCACATATTCCGTCTGCCCGCCATCGATTCTGCATCCCAGTGCCCATCCGCCATGTGGAGAAGTACAATTGTTCACGTATCCATGCTTGCAATAGAAGCATTCTCCACAGAAAGTCTCTACATTCACGGTTACTCTGTCTCCCGGCTTCACATGGGAAACCCTCTCCCCTACTTCCTCTACAATGCCTACCATTTCGTGGCCAACAGTAATCCCCGGTACTGCGCGAGGCACAGAACCATGCTTGATATGAAGATCACTGGTGCAGATACTGCTCAGCGTTACTCTTACGATGGCATCATGCTCATCTATTATCGTAGGCTTCCCTTTTTCTGTGAAGCCAAACTTTCCTTGCTGGATATATGTAAATGCTTTCACCTTAATTATATATATAAGTATTATTATTCACGTTAAATCATGCTGCGAAGTTACAAAAAACATTTTAATCATACAAGAAAAAATACAGATTCTTTCTCACCTTTTGACCTGTAAACTATTAAAAAGTCTGTCTTTTTTACAAGTAAGACCATTTTTTGTGATTTTTCAGCAAACAAAACCATAAAATATACTCTGATGTTCAAATAGTTAGCCAAAAATTTGGAGAATAGAATATTTTTTCTTACCTTTGCAAATGAAAGATTTGAATTCAATTTTTTACAGAATATAGCATGTATCAAGATTTAGATTTTACTGATAACAATTACTATCAGGAAGATTATATAGATTCGCCGGTTGATGATTTCGACTGGATGCCTAATTTATTTGCCAAGCTCGCAAATCACCTGCGAACTTCAACTTCTGCTGATGTTATCAGACTGGGAACCATCGGCTGCATCAGAAACAATGAGCCGGGAGATGATTCACTTCTCCAATGGGAAGAAGTAGAAACAATGCGTCGCTATATAGATAGCGTCAACAGAGGCTTGGGTGCACCAGAAGATCCCACACTCCAGCAGTTGCTCCATTCTACAGAATGGACTAACTATGGTATTTTTACCATGAACTTTATCTCGGATAAGAACCTCGACTATAAAGGAATCTGTGAGGTTGAAAATACAAATCTCTCATACGCCAGCATGGCTTTTTTAATTGCTCTGGTAAAAGGGATGAGTATGATTAATCTCAAACATCCTTCAGCAAAGGGAGAAAACAATCATATTTTCACATACGTAATTCCAAGTCAATTCTCCACCTTCTCCTTTGCTTCATTCCTCAATGTGGCCAATGCACGTCTCGCTAACAAAGAAGATATTTCTGAACAGGAGATTGAAGAGTTGACCCAACTTGCTTTCAAGAGTCGCTACTGGAAACAAGAGACCTCACTCAAGAGTGAAGACAGCGAGTTGTTCATCTATGTCCTCAAGAACATCATTTCGGAAATTCTGGGACTGAAGCTTGACATCAATGCGGAATCCTTTGCCAAACAGGCAAAGAAGGAAGAGAAAAAGACTGCCACTCCAACTGTAGATAACCATAAGAAGGAGAAGAAGGAAAAGAAAAAAGAAAAGACTATCCTGAAAGATAATTCCAAACCTTCTTTGGCATCTACGATGGTAAAAGTCTTAACAGAGGAGTCCCTCCCGCAAACCAAAGAGAGTCTTATTGATAAGACTATGCAACTCTATCCTACTCTCAAGATAAACTGTTTCAACACCACCCTATCAAGACTCCATAAAAATGAAGTTCTGAATTATTATAATGGTGGACTGATTGGAATAAAAGGCAAAAGATACGGAAGAGGCTACAAGATAATTAGCCGTTTACATAAACATAAGGAAACAGATTAAGGCTAAATTTTGTGCCAAGAAAATCCAAAGGCTAAAAGACCATTGGGCTTTCTTGGCACTATTTTTTCTTGAAAGTTTGCAAGAGTTTTCCATCAGGCGCAAACAGTTCATTCCTGACCTCAAAAGCTGATGGCTCTGGTTTCACGTTGGGCCATGACTGGTATAACCATCATAGAACTTGTGAATGCGGTGAGAACTTACTTGAAAGCAGTTCAATGACAAAATAATAACCTAAAATAGAAACTTACTTGTCGTTTTTCCGGCAATTAGTCAATTCTACAATTAGACAATTAAGAGTTTGATTCTCTATAAGGAGAAAACCACAAAACTGTTTACCTAAAACCCAAAAACTACGCATAAACCACAAAGTTGTTTACCAAAAATCACTGCATTTTGTAGCACAAACCACATTTTTGTTTACCTAAACCACTATTCTATTTACCTAAACCACATAACTGTTTACCTGAAACCACTATTTTGTTTACCAGAAACCACAAAACTGTTTACCTATCCTAGTAAAAAGCAGTTGCTCCTTTTTAGGTAAATAGAAATGTGGTTTTTACCTAGTTAAATTCATGAGAAAAACAGGTAAACAGAAATGTGGTTTATGATAAAAATCGATGAACGTTCTGCCAGGTAAACAGTTTTGTGGTTTTTAAATTCTTATTCAGTTGCTACTAAAGAAAAAATCAAAAAGTCTAGACAACTCCTTTAGGCGTTTTACATAACATACTAATATACTGATAGTTATACATATTCTCAAATTGCATTCTGGTGCCTGATTTCAAATAGAATAAGATAAAAAATAGTATCTTATCAAGATAAAAACCACAAAACTGTTTACCTGAAACCACTATTTTGTTTACCAAAAACCACAAAACTGTTTACCTAAGAACAAAAGACTGATATAAAAATGATATAACTTATTACATATCAAATTATAACACGGGATTTGGTAAATAATTAATATAACGTCAAAATGGAATGAATTATATACATGGCATTTCAGGTAAACAGTTTTGTGGTTATGATGATAAGCCATTCTTAAAAGTAGGTAAACAGAAATGTGGTTTTACATATCAAAAAGAGGAAGTACGGTACTCCCCTACTTCCTCTTCTGCTTTCTTATTCTGCTTAGCCTCTATAGAATACAGGCATGAATGAACCGACACAGTCAAAAAATTCTTGTGCCAGCCTTTCAAGACCCGATGTTTTCAAAGCAGCAAAATCATCATCACTAGCAGCAATACAGAATCTGTCATTCTTGATTCCTATGAATTTGCATCTGCCCAACAGGGCGTGCTGACTGGTATCCTGTACCATCGAAATAAACTGATTCCATTGCTCAAAACCTTGAGTCGTGTCTACTTCTATCTTCTTGTCAGGATTCTGATATACATGCGCAAAAAGATCTCCCTGCTGCGTGGCATCATCAGATGTTTTCTTTCCTCTATTACGGTTTATTTTTTCATTCAGACGACGAGCAATATCTGCATCTTTATCTCCGATATGATTGATACCTACATCCGTCCGCTTGATATGGAAGATAACATATTCAGGATCTCCCTTATGCTTTCCGTTCCGATAAACAAAGTCTTCTTCAGAAAATTCATCAAATACGATATCTGTCTCACTGCGACTAGCCATTCTGTTGAGATCTTCCCTTACCACATCGAGTACCTGTTTTCTGAATTGCGAGAATTTAGGATATTTATTCATCACAGGCTCCCCCTTGTCGTCAAGCAGAATATTGCCATGTTCATCAAGTTCTACCAGACCCAAATACTGTTTCATCGGTAAAAACTCAACCTTAACATCCAAGCTCTTGTCTAGTCCCATCTGGCGAAGCAGATATATATAGAGTCGAGGTGTATTCACCTTCTTGGAATATTTAGCAATCATGGAGATATGATGAATATATCCCTGACGCATGTCAAAAAGGCTCATAGTGAGTTTTGGATCTATCTCAAGTATTACTTCACCCTTGATGCGTTCTACTTTCTCACCATCGCTCTTTGTATAGCCTTTCTGCGTTGTCGGAATCTCGATGTTTGAAAATACGTGCTGTATCTTCTCTGTCTTGCTATCCGTCTTTACACGCACCGACAGGTTGAGGATATCGTTCTTCAGCGTATCACGCAGATTCTTATAATTATGAAACTCCGTTGATACCTGAAAATCCTTGATGTCTATTTTGATGGGCGGAATCTCCATAACAGCATGCTCTATTCCTTTCTCGAAAAGATAGTCGGAGCGTGCATCTCCAAGCACTCTCTTCTCGGTAAAATACTCTTCAACATACTTCTGCAGATGGGTACTTGCAACCATCAATATGTTTTGTTGCAATAATGTATATTGCTTATCCAATTTTGTCAGCGAAAAAGGTGTGTTAATCCACACCAGATTCTTGTTTCCTTTTGGTTCACTCATATAAAAACCACATTTCTGTTTACCATAAACCACAAAGTTGTTTACCTAAAACCACTTTTTTATTTACTTAAAACCACATAAATATTTACCCGAAACCACCAAGCTATTTACCATAAACCATATTCCTATTTACCTAAAACCACTTTTCTATTTACCATTTCAAACATAACTCATTATTAATCAAGCTATTATGCTATCTGTAATAAATAAGAAATATATAATTTATTATAAAGAATAATCTATAATTATCATTCTTTTGGTAAACAAAAATGTGGTTTTTGTAGGAACTTATACCTTATTTTTAAGCTTAGCGCTTTTTTAGGTAAACAGTTTTGTGGTTTTCACCCTTTTAATAACTACTTTTTGTTTGCTTACTTTTTCAAGTAATCCATCAGGATATTGTAGAGCAGGTTTTCCTGTGGGATATCATCTGAGAGGCATTTCATCTTCAGGAGAAGGAGTTCTTCCTTGTTAAGATATGTAGCCACACTCGTTCTAGTGCGTCTTTCCTCTGCAGTCCAGTAACTTTTTCTCTTGCGACCACCTTTAGATATATTTTTATCCTCTTCGCTTTTTGCCATTTCTGTGTTTAATAAACTTGGTCGGTCGTTCATACCCATATTTTCAAGAGACTCACCAATTTCTTCTAAATTTCTTTTTGCTACAGCCATAATTCTTATATTTTATAAGTTTATCTTCTTTTGTTTTATTATTACATGTTTCAACCTACCCTACTAAGATTAGATTTTGATGTTGAACATGCGCTTGATAGCAATTTCGTAATCGATACCTGTACTTGAGTAAGGTGCATATTCGAATATGCTTTGTCCGTGTGCCTGAGCTTCCAGGAACTTTACAGAGCGTCGGATACGGCAAGGCAGAATTAAGTCGCCATGTTTTTCGCCTAAAAGTTTGCTCAACTGCTTGGTAATCTTGGTTCGTTCATCTACCATAACTGGCAGGAGTCCAAGTAATTCCAAATTATCGTTCATGTGGAACTCTTTCACTTCATCCATTACGCTGAGTACTTCACTTACTCCCTTGACAGATAATGCTTCCATCTGTACTGGAATCAAAATCTTGCTCGCTGCAACCAAAGCATTATAAGTGTTCTTGGAAAGTGCTGGAGGACAGTCGATGAAAATGTAGTCGAAATCATCAAATACGTTTTTCAGTCCTTCTCCTGTCATGTCATGGCAATCGTTGTCTTGCAAGCATCCCAGTAATACCGTGTAGCTCTTCATCTGTTCTCTCAGTGAAGGGCCTCCTGGAAGGTGTTGTTCTATATTTTCCATCTGAGCAGATCCTGGAACTGCATATACCCCATTTTTACATTTGTAGACTGGCACACCACTCTGTTTGCACATGGCGTTGTATATGTTATCATTTTCGTTATCTCTCACTCCGAAAAGCGAAGAGAGGTTGCATTGTGGGTCTAAGTCTATTACCAGAACCCTGAGGTTGTGATTCAACCGGACTATGCCAGAAGCCAGAGACTGCACAGTAGCCGTCTTGCCTACTCCACCCTTGTTGTTCACTACTGCAACAATTTCCTGTAGTTCATGTTTCATATTTCTTTTTTCCTTATTTTCACGTTATTGTTTAATACAATTTACATATATTAGAATTGCTGGCAATTAGAATAAACGGATTGACTTATATTCTTTCGTTCGGAAAGACTAAAAGTCTTATTTCTGGATTATCTAATGTTCTTTTGTTCTAATATTGGTTGCAAAAATAGCCAAAATAGTTGATATAAAAGAATTTATCTTCCTATTTCTTTGTAAATATCCTCTTTTTTATACTTTTCTAACAATCTTCATGAAGAATAAGCATCACTTCGAATGTATTATTAAACGAAAATATGGATATACTAATAGACGGACAAATTAATTAAACTTATATATGAATATTCTATTAAACATATATTTGTATAGACTATTATACTAATAAATGTTTATGCTAATAAATGAATATACTAACATATAGATAAACATATTTATGTATAGTCATATAAACTTAAGAACTGATAAACTAATAGACGTAAAAACGTATGTTAGAATAGATGAAAATACAAAACTACGTTTAAACAAATATACTAACTGCCAGCAATTATAATAATCTAATGATTGACGAGATAAACATGTATATTACAAACCTAACATGTTAACAGTCTATAATTCAACATTTTAATTATTCTTTTTATAGAATATCTATCATGTATAAAGTTAGAATGTTAGTTTAGTCTAATTGCCTAATAAACTAAAATACGTATATTCAACAGGAATAGTTTATATAAGATATGTTAATTTTTCCTCTAAGTGCATACAACCTATTGAAATTTTCAGTATCTTTACAGAGTTAAACTGATGTCGAACCTTTAAAACTATAACATCATGAAAATTGGTATTCCAAAAGAGATTAAAAATAATGAGAACCGTGTTGGAATGACACCAGCAGGAGTAGCTGAATTCATTCGACATGGTCACGAAGTGATGGTTCAGCATACGGCTGGAGAGAACAGCGGATTTGCTGATGAAGCGTATGAAAAGGTAGGAGCCATAATCTTACCCGACATTCAGAGTGTATATCGTGAGGCGGAAATGATAGTAAAGGTAAAAGAGCCTATCGCTGAGGAATATCCACTTATCCATCAAGACCAGCTTGTATTCACTTATTTCCATTTTGCCTGTGACAAGGAACTTACCGATGCCATGCTCAAGAGTGGTGCTGTCTGTCTGGCTTACGAGACTGTGGAGACAGATAACCACCATTTGCCTTTACTCATTCCGATGAGTGAAGTAGCAGGAAGAATGGCCATTATTAATGGTGCTTTTTATCTGCAGAAGACAAAGGGTGGAAAAGGAAAACTGATGAGTGGTGTACCTGGTGTGAACCGCGTCAAGGTTTTGGTATTGGGCGGCGGAACAGTAGGAGAAGCTGCAGCAAGAATGGCTGCAGGAATGGGAGCTGATGTATGGATTACAGATATCAGTTTGCCTCGTCTTCGTCAGTTAGAGATGGAGCTGCCTATCAATGTACACACGCTCTATTCCAACGAGCATAATATTCGTAGAGAATTGACAGATGTGGATATCGTTGTGGGTAGTGTGCTCGTACCAGGCGATAAGGCGCCGCATCTTATCACGAAAGATATGTTGAAATTGATGGAGCCAGGAACTGTACTTGTTGATGTTGCAATTGATCAGGGTGGCTGTTTCGAGACATCACATCCAACCACACATTCTGATCCGACATATATGGTCGATGGAATCGTTCATTATGCAGTAGCTAATATTCCTGGTGCTGTGCCGAATACCTCTACTACAGCCTTGACCAATGCTACGCTGAAATATGCATTGGCTCTCGCTGATAAGGGTTGGCGAAAGGCCTGCAAGGAGGATAAAGCCCTGTATAGGGGTTTGAATATCGTAAATGGAAAGGTGGTATTCAAGGCCGTAGCGGATGTCTTCGGACTGGAATATGAAGAAATGATACTTTAAGTAGAGTAGGGGAGGGTTCCATAGCACAAAAGCTATGGGATCCTCTTTAAATAATGTATTACGGAGAACAGAATACACTTTGTTTGATTTGAACGCTTACTGATAGCATTTTTTTAGAGAAAAAGACTTAAAAACGGGGAAAATGTAAGGAAAATAGGAGAAAGTACAGGAATATGTGTAAAAAATAAGTTAATTGTATAACATTATGCTATAGTTTTAGATATTTTTTATACTTTTGTGCCATGAACATGAAGTTTAACTAACATTCAGTTATTATGAAGAAGAAAAAAAGCTTGTTGCTTTTCTTGGCAGCAACTTCAGCCAGCTTTGTGCAGGCTGCCCCCCCATTTCAAACTAGTTTTGCGGCTGGTATTGAAAATGTGCAAGAAAAAGGTCATACCTTTGTAAAAGGAAGAGTGATTGATTCAGAGGGAAATCCTCTGGTAGGTGTCACGGTGCAGATCGAAGGCACAAGCTATGGTGTTATCACAGATGCTGATGGTAACTACATACTGGAATTTCCATCTATGGCGCATCCTAAAATTGTATTTTCCAGCATTGGTTACAAATCGAAGAGTATTGAATTTCGTGGCGTAAAAGAGCAAAACATGATGCTGGAGTTGGATCATGTTGCGCTGGATGATCTCGTTGTCATCGGTTACGGCAGCAAGAGCCGTAGGAATGTAACTACCGCTATCTCTACCGTGAGTCAGGAACAGATAAGCAAGTTGGCTGCTACCACACCAACCCTCGATGGTCTTCTTCAGGGTACTGTAAAGGGCGTATTGGCTACTACCGCAAATGGTGAGCCTGGTTCATCTCTCAAGTTAAACATCCGCGGTATTACATCTCCTTATCCTAAATCGGGTAAAGGTAACAACAACCAGCCTCTTTATGTCATTGATGGCGTTCCTACCTTTATGGAGGATACTGGCATCAACCCGCTCATCAATATCTCACCAAACGATATTGAGAGTATCGATGTGCTGAAAGATGCTGCTGCCACAGCCATCTACGGTTCTCGTGGAGCCAATGGTGTCGTTATTGTCAAGACCAAGAACGGAAAGCGCAATGAGAAGACCAAGGTAGATTTCGGCTACACATTCTCGTTCAGTAATCCTATCAAAAACTATAAGCCATTGAACATTTCTGAATACAAGAATGTGCAGGACGAGATTCTGCGTAATACTGTAAATAGCATGAACGACGGCAGTTCGATGGTGAATATGTATGGCGTAGCCGACTATCTGAGCCAATTTGGTAACATCGGATATAATGCCGAGACGGGTGTCTATACATATAATGGACTCAACGAGAGCCTTTTCGGTTCTGCGAATACCAACTGGGCTAAGGAGGTGATCAACAAGAATGCGCCTACTCACCAGTATAATGTAGCCATCAGAGGTGGCAGCAACAGGACCAACTATTCATTCTCCTTCAACGGTATGAACCAGGAAGGTCTGCTCATCAATGACCGTATGGAGAGATATGGTGCGAGACTCTCTTTGGATTCTGAAATCAATAAGTATATCACCGTGGGTGGTGTGCTCGACTATACCTACTCTTCTCGCAAGAGCGGAAGCAACGATCCTGCATTGGGTTATGACAACGACTCATGGAAGACTCGCCCAGACCTGACCGTACGCGATGCAGACGGTAACCTGAATCGAGTAGATAAGTTTGGCGAATATACAAGTAGCTATATGGATGCAAGTCCGGTGGGAAAACTCCAGAGAAAGACCCAGTATGAGAACGACCAGTTCTCCGGAAATGCCTATATTGACATCAAGCCTATTGAAGGTCTTACCCTCCATGCTGATGCCAACATATCCCGTTTCATCTTCAGCAATAGCTATTTCTCTCCGAAAGTTTCCTTGCCGGAACAGTATGAGACAGAACCAACTTCTACGCTCGCAGAGGCTAACTATCGCAACACGAATACGTCTATCAACTTCCGTGCTGACTATAAATTCAAGATTACTGACGACCATCGCTTCGACGTGATGGCTGGTTATAGTGCTGACAGATACTGGAGCAAGGAACACGACCAGGCTTACAGCGGATTCCCTAATGACGATGTGCTCAACAATGCCAGTTCTGCAACCACCGTCAATAAGCCAACCGAGACTTATTCCAAGAGTGGTCTTAATTCTATCTATGGTCGTTTGAGCTATGATTTCCTCTCACGTTATCTGCTTGATTTCAGTCTTCGTTCCGATGAGTCATCAAAATTTGGACCGGGTAACAAGCGCGGTACTTTCCCTGCAGTTTCTCTGGCCTGGCGCATCAATCAAGAGCCTTTCCTGGAATCTGTAAGAGATATTGATGATCTGAAGTTCCGTTTGAGTTGGGGTAAGACTGGTTCCACCAACGTATCAGACTTTTCTTATATCCAATATTTCAATGGTAATCAGTATGGCGGACAGAGCGGACTCACCCTTGCTTCTACTTATCCAAACAAGAACATCAAGTGGGAGATGACAACCGAGTATAATGCTGGTGTCGACTTTACTTTATTCAATGGTCGTCTGACTGGTAGCTTTGATATCTATCACCGTAAGACTGATGGTGCGCTTGCTCCTGCTCCTATCGCCCTGGAGTTTGGTATCGGCACCTATTACAGCAATATTCTTGATCTTACCAACAATGGTTTTGAATTCTCTATCGGTGGTGATGTAGTTCGTACCAAGGATTTCACCTATAACACTATGCTCAGTATCTCATCCAACAGGAATAAGATTACCAAGCTCAATGGTTCAACCCTCGATATGATGCATCAGGATCTCTATATGGAAGGTCATGCCATGGGAACCGTGAAGGGATATAAAGTGGCAGGCATCTATCAGAGTAATGATCAGATTAGTAAGTTGAATGAACAGGCTATGGACAAGGGATTTGGTTTCTATCAGAATGGAGCTACTGTAGGTGATTACATGTTTGCAGATACCAATGGTGATGGCTATATTTCAGAGGCCGACCGTACGGCGATTGCCAACCCAGAGCCAAAGGTATTCGGTGGATGGTCAAATACCTTGTCATATAAGAACTTCACGCTCTCTATGCTCTTCCAGTATCAGTTAGGTGGTGATGCCTACTACAGCACGATGCAGGAATCTGCAAGTGGAGCCATCGGTATGAGTATCTTGCGCGAGATGTATGGCAACACCTGGACACCGGATTGCACCGATGCCAAGTATGCCAAGTTGATGTGGATGCCTAGTGTCTATACCAACACACAGGCCAACGACCGCTATGTATATTCCAACTCGTACTTCCGTTTGCGCAACATCACGCTCTCTTATACCTTTGAGCCAGCATGGTTAGAGCGCTTGCATGTGAGTGGTGCATCGGTGTTCTTCACCGCTACCAATCTCTTTACCATTACCGATTGGCCAGGTTTGGATCCAGATATGGCAGCCACAAATGCCTTTACCAAGACAACCGAGACCAAGGATGTATATCCAATGAGCCGTTCGTTCTCATTCGGTCTCAAATTGCAATTCTAACTCATTCAAAGAAACGAAGATTATGAAACATATAAGATATCAATTTCTGGCGTTACTGTCAGTATCAGCGCTCACATTCACATCGTGCGACTTGATAGGCAGCATCGATGATATGGAACCAGACCATGTGGTAACCGATTTGAATTATATTACCGATGCCGCATCTGCTCAGACTGCTCTCAATGGTGTTTACGCTTCCTGGCGCAGTACAGGTGTATCTTACTTGAGATATGGTATCGCCTCTATGGCGCATACCCAGACTCAGGCGATGGTGATGGGTGTAGATGAGTTTGCGGCAGAAAACATCCAGACCAATAACAGTAATGTGGAGACTGCCTATACAGCCTACTACAATGTCATCAATACCGCCAACACCTTCCTGGTTCACATCAATAAGCAGATACCAGGCATGACAGAGGAAAAACGTACCGAGATGATTGCAGAGGCTCGTTGCCAGCGTGCTTTGGCTTATCTCACTCTCCTGAAATGTTTCGGAGAATACTGGAAGCAGGATTCCCAATACGGAGTCTGCCTCTTCAAGGATGAGTTGGTAAGAGATAATCAGGTTCGTCAGCGTTCATCTGTAGCTGATACTTACAAGCTGATTTCTGAAGATCTCGATTATGCCATCGCCCATTGCGAACAGCATCCGGTAGATCATTATCATATGAGCAGTCTTTTTGCCAAGGCTTTGAAGGCAAAGATGTATTTTGCTCAGGATAACTATCCGGAGGCAGCAAGATTATCTGAAGAAGTGATTAATGAGGCTGAAGCAGCAGGATATGAACTGGAGAGCGACTATGCTAATATCTTTACAGAACAGTTCAATTCCAAGGAGATGCTTTTCGCCCCTTATACTGCTAATCCGAATGAATTGATGGATGCTTCTTGGTTTGCCTTTTCTCCAGGTTCACTCCTCAAGAAGGTGGCAGATGATTTAGTTCCAGATGATGAAACAGGTGGAGATATCGTTGTTCCAGATCCGGGAGAGGGTGGGGATGTAGTAGTTCCTAATCCAGGTGAAGGCGGTGATGTCGTGATTCCTGGCGGTGATGGCAGCGAAGGCGGTGATGTTGTATTGCCTGGTGATGGAGATGATGGTGGAATAGTTATCCCTGGTGGTGATGGTGGCGATTTCCCATTCCCTCCAGGTGAAGATGATGCAGCTTCCTACGATCCTCTTTATACTTGGGCATACACGGGTAAAGGCATGACTGGAATTGCCAAGTACAGCAAGTTGACTCCTGAGTTTATGTTCGAAGACTCCTATTACTTCATGCGCCTTGCCGAAGTCTATTATATCGCTGCCGAAGCAGAGGCTCGTCAGGGTCAGTATGCTAAGGCTCGTACGCTCTTGGCTACAGTCATCGAACGTGCTGGATATACTGAGGACGATGTGAACGCAATTGCCGACAGTGATCTTCTGGGTGAAATACTCAAGCATAAGTTGTGTGATATGAGTAACGAAAATCTGGAAGAATGGTTCGATCTTTGCCGTTATAACCGTCAGGGTGGTTTCGAGAGTTGGACAGAAGATGAGAAAGCAGAACTTCCTAGCTTCCGCCGATATCTTCTTCCTATACCAAAGGCATCTATGGGAGCCAATAATCTTCTGGTTCAGAATCCGGAATATGTGAATCAATAAACATTATATAATAAATAAAATCGAGAAAAAATGAATAAGATGAAAATGAAAACTTGCATGATGACACTTGCCGGTCTTGTACTTGCAATGGCTGCCAGTGCGCAGAATTTTGTGATGAAAGGTAAGGTTAAAGGTAACGTGGACGGCTGTTCTGTCATGTTGCAGAAGTATGGATTGGAAGGTGTTACCAATCTGGATAGCGTTACAATCAAGAATGGTGAGTTCACCCTCAAGGGGGTAGTTAACCAGCCTGAGCAGTATCAGATGGTTATTGATATGAACAAGCCTGGTACAGCTGAGCCTGACTATCAGAAAATATTCTCAACAAGAGTCTATGTAGAGAATAAGCCGATGACCTACGATGTAGATCTTACCGGTTTTCCTGCAGAGCGTGATATGAGTATGATAGAGCCTGTTGTAAAGGGTTCTACCACTCAGGATATTTATCAGGCTTATCTTGAACTGATGTCACCTATTCAGGACAAGATGCACAAGATGGATGATAGTATCAACCAGACTACCGATTTGGCACAGCGTGTATCCCTTGCCAAGGAAGCCATCAAGTTGCAGGAGGAAATGCGCCATCAGACCAGTCTGTTTATTCAGCAGCATACCACTTCTCTGGTAGCCTTCGACTTGCTTCTCGAGAGTTTCTCTTCTTTACCAACCCCATATACCTCTCAGCAGATTGACGAGATGATGGGCTGGTTGAAGAACGATTGGAGTTCTTCTGCACAATATCCGATGCTGCAGATGCAGGCAGAGATGGCAAAGCATACAGCTATCGGCAACCATTATATCGATGGTACTGTTGTCACTCCTGAAGGCAAGCAGGTGAAGCTTTCTTCACTTATCAAGAAGGGTGAATACACCATGTTGGAGTTCTGGGCTTCCTGGTGTCGTCCATGCCGTCAGGAGATTCCACATCTCAAGAAGGTACACGAGAAATACAAGGATTTCAACATCATCAGTATTTCCGTAGATGAGAGAGATGCCGACTGGAAAAAGGCAATGGCCAAGGAAGGAATGACCTGGACACAGGTTCGCAATCCTGAAGGTTTTGGCGGTATGGTGATGGGCGAGTATGGCATCAATGGTATTCCAGCCTGTCTCATCCTAGATAAGGATGGCAATTTCTATAAGACCAACATGCGTGGTGCTTATCTTGATGCTTTCTTATACGATTACTATAAGGAATAAAGTAGTTTAGTGCATAAAAAATCCCCGATATGAATCCTCAGTATTCCTGCAGGATTCGTATCGGGGAATTTTGTTGATGAATTGTATGAAGGATAGATCTTCGCGAAATGAAAATCCATCATTGTTATTTACCATGCTTCCAGTTTATCAGCAATCTCTGGCATCTTATCCTTGGTGAATACAGGATTCTTACCTTCCTTCTTCTGTTGGCGATAGTCTTTCAACAGGAAGACGGCCTGACGGGAAAGCAGGACGATGGCTGCGAGATTGCAGAGGGTGAGAAGAGCCATCGTAATATCTGCAAAACTCCATGCAAAATCCAGTGATACTACCGCTCCAACCATCACCATTGCTGCTACAGCAAGACGATAGACAAATACACCCAGCTTGGAGTCCCTGATATATCTCACGTTGGTTTCTCCATAATAATAATTGCCGATGATGCTGCTAAAGGCAAACAGCCATATCATTACCGCAACAAACGGATTGCCGATGTTTCCGATTTCGTGGGTCAGGGCATCCTGGGTGAGTTGAATACCATTTGAAGCCGTAAGATCCACACCGCTCACCAGGATGATGAAAGCGGTACAGGAACATACTACCAACGTATCTGTAAAAACACCCAGAGCCTGTATCAATCCCTGTTTTACAGGATGACTGACTGTAGCTACCGCAGCAGCATTCGGTGCACTACCTTCACCTGCCTCATTACTGAACAGACCTCGCTTGATACCCTGTATCACTGTAACGCCAAGAACTCCGCCAGCAGCCTGATTGAATCCGAAAGCATTCTCTACAATGGTAAGCAGAACCTTTGGCAGACTGGTGATATTCCAAACAACAACACCTACAGCTATCAGAAGATAAATCACAGCCATCACAGGAACCACGGTAGAAGAGAACTTAGCCACTCTATGGATGCCACCGAAGATGATGAGCAGGGTGAGCACAGTGAGGGCAATTCCCATGGTGGCAGGCTCGATGCCAAAAGCCTTCTGCCATGCCAGACAGATAGTATTGCTCTGCACTGAATTATAGGCAAAGCCGAAGGTAATGATCATCAGCACGGCAAAAAGAATACCCATCCATCCTTTTCCCAAACCATACTTCATATAATAGGCCGGTCCGCCATAGAAAGATGTTTTGCCTTTCCGCTTGTAAAGTTGGGCGAGAGTTGATTCTATGAAAGCGGATGCAGAGCCCAGTAAAGCCAGCATCCACATCCAGAATACGGCTCCCGGACCACCGATGCTGATAGCAGTAGCCACACCGGCAAGGTTACCGGTTCCAATACGGCTAGCCAATGCTACCACGAATGCCTGGAAGGAAGAGATGTGTTTCATTTCTCCATCCACTTTCACCTCCATCGACAGTTCTTCGTGTCCTATCCCTTCCGGTTGTACCTTGTCAGGATGAATCAGCAGCCTGATCATCTCTCTGATAAGGCGGAACTGGACGAAACGGGTACGCCAAGTGAAAAACAGGGCACAGCATATCAAGACGGTGATGATGATATACGACCAAAGGAAATCGCTAACCTGAACTAAAATGTTTTGTATTGAATCTATCATTTATCTATTTAAAACTTATTATTTCTTTACTTTTTTATAACTTTCAGAACCTGGTCAGCAATACTTTTCATTCCCTTGATAGTAGGGTGACCGTTTTTCTTGTCAATATCATGAAGAGCAATGACAGGAACCTGATATTTGTTGCAGATGGTAGCACCAGAATAGGAATTGATATTTCCCATCTTATAGCCTCCTTCCTTGATTACTTGCCACCACCAGGTTTGCTCAACCTTGTTTACATCTGTAGTTTCTGGTGGAGTAGTAGGTGAATACCAGGTGGCATAACCCTTAGGAATGAACCCCTCGAAAGTGGAATACGAGTCACCGAGAACGGCAACGGTCTGCTTCACCTGTGCCATGAGCGGCATGAAGGTGAGCATAATGAAAGAAATGATAATCGTAAATCTTTTCATGATGCTTGTTCTTGTTTTAATGCTTCTTATGTAATTCTGCTGCAAAAGTAATATAAATATGTGAATAGACAAAAAATATCGGAGGAAAATTCATCTTTCTGTTTCTATTTTTGTCTAAAACTAAGCATGATTTGAGTTATACCATAATTTAATCATGTGCGCGCACTAGCGCATATACGCGCGAGCGTACGCACGCATATATATAATAAGGTATACACAAAAAATCTATTGTATAAAGTCTTTATAGATGTTAAAAATCAACTAAAAAAGTAACTTTTTTGCGAAAAGATTTGGTGGAATGAAAAATAGTTAGTACTTTTGCACTCGCTTTTGAGAAATACGCTTTCTCT
>PPYF01525621.1_pt1 | contig 18499 bp, 20 predicted proteins | sample 1559871 | NCBI WGS metagenome assembly PPYF01 (sample SAMN08240021, study PRJNA423297) | Human gut metagenome, whole genome shotgun sequencing project. | reverse complement strand
CAGGTCTACGCCGAGCTGATCAATCCAAAAATCGGTGAGGACACGGACAGGATGCGTGAGAAGATCGGCGGAATGTTCCGCCTGGCCAACTAAGAAGAAGGGATGCTTATCCGACAGATGGAAAAAAACGCAAAGATAGCCGTCCATATTTTGGGGCGGCTATCTTTTTATAAGTTATACGCAATCGCGGGCGATTGTACCCGGCGAGTCCGGATAAGCATCCCTTCTTCTTTTTCTTTACGGCCGGTTATCCGGCGTATTGCCTGTAGTTCCGGTAGTTTTTCCGCAAGGTCTCGTACAGGGCACTCTCAGGATACAGTATTTTCCCTCCGATGGTGGTATAGGGTATGGCTCCTTCATCACGCAGCGTCTGCAGGGTCCTTTTTGAGATGTGCAGCATTTCGCACACGTCTTCCCTCTGCAGGTAATGTTCGTCCGCGATGGCGGGACGTATCCTTGCCGTCGCCGCCTCCAACGATTTTCCGATCTTTTTCATCCATCCGGTCAGTTCCTTGAACTCCTCCGAATCTTTTGTAATGATTTCCGCCATTATTTCCTTCTTTTTTTAATGAGGCCTTCTTCCAATATTTGCCGGATATCCGCTTCCTTGTAAAAGCATTTTCCTCCGATGTTCGAATAAGGGACCAGTCCCCTGTCCCGATGGTTCTGCAGGCTTCTTTTGGAGATGCCGAGGGCCAGGCATACCTCCTGTGCGTCAAGTCACTTTTCCGGTGAGGACGGAGCGATTTTCTTTTGGAAGTCGGCCATCTGTACCGACAGCGTGCTGAGCTTTCTTTTTAGCTCCAGATACGCGTTCGTTTCAATAAGTGTCAGTTCCATAATCTTTTTTTATGATTTCGGGTGCAAGATAACGCAATTTTCCATGCGTGTACGGAACGCGTCAGCCATAGTCATGAAAAGTCGGAAATAGTCAGGGAGTCGGAAAACACGCCCTCCTTCTTTTTGGGGGCGGCATAATGAATCAATCGAACCTGTTTGCCCGGAATATCGGATTAATTTCCTAAAGATAGACTGAGAGGTTGATTCGTATTTTCATGATAACTATGTTTTAATCAAGGTGGTTTATGTACTTTTCATATTCAAGACCTTCGTACGGTGGGTCACCAAAACCTCGTGAGTTAATGGCAATATCAAATGTTTCAATATCAGTACCGTCTTCAGACTTCCTGATACAATAGGTATAATATTTTTCTCTGCGGTGTATAGGCGCTTTGGTGTAGTCCCAGTCATGCAGATGACAATAGTAAAGCAGAGGGAACGGATTGTCATTGAATTTCAGATTTGTTTTTTTTAGGAAATCGTCAATGTGCATACCTCTGCCCAAAACCGCTCCACCAACAATCATTTTACCCGTAAAATACTGACGTGGCAGTGATTCTTTAGCCATTTTATATTGTCCTTGCTTATAGCTCCGTATAAGTCTATATTCCAGTCAATCAGTATTCTGCTTACAGGGGCACTGTCTTTTCCGCTTTCATCGTCTGATACCATAGTGATTCCCATAGAATCCCATATAAATATTCCGGGTTCCGCAAGACGTTCGTAGTGTCCGAATATCTCACACAGTTCTCCTATTGTCATTCCCGGCATGCACGGCTTGCCGTTGTAGGTCATTGTCGTATCTGTAAATACAAACAGGTGCTCCATATTTACCCCCTCTTTTTCGTAGTCTATAGGCGGTTCTTCCGGCAGATGTTCTTCCAAAAAATCGGTCTGTCTTGGCCATCAGGGTATCTACTTTGCCCAGAATGTTATCTATGCTTCCCATCGCCTTTTGGTGGTTGTAGCTGCACCCTGTACAGGAGCTGAGCGCGGACAGGCAAAGCAGTCCGAAGCATAGGGTAACGGCTGCCGGAGCGGGGAGGAATAGATGCTTGCGGATATAGAGTCCCGAACCGGTCATTGTTTGTTGTTCCATAGGCATGTGTTTTTAATGGCTTGTTGCCGATTGGTGATGTGGCAAATATAGAAAAATGTTTTTTTTCAGTATGCTTATGGATGGGGTGTTTTTCATCGGAATGTGTTGTAGAATATACTATTTCACCTTATCGCTTTCCATAGGCTTCCAATAATTATCCAATCGGAAATAACTGATTATTTTCAAACATTCGATTGCTGCCTGTTCGTCGTCAAATAAGATTCCCCTGCTTTTCAATATTTCCATTTGGTCGGCAATACTTAGGGACTGTTTCGCATATGTTACCATAGGTGTATAAAAAAAGTTCCGCCCTGGTACGCATTGATTAATTCTATTGTGTTATCTTTGTTATCTTAAGTTAAGTAGAACCATACAGGAATAGGAGATATAAAGAGTGACAAAAAGGAAAAAGAAACGCATGAGTGAAAAGATGCGGAGATACAATCTCAGTTTACAGCGTCCTCAAGAGAAACTTCGTCAGCGTGCAATAGAATCGGAGAGAATGAGGAAGGAAAGGGAACCGAAAGAACGGTGGAAAAAATGGAAGAAATGGCTTGGATTAGCTGATTTTACAGAATATGACGGTCCGTTTCCATTTTTATTATATGCATTTTTCTTTTTAGTGATTTTTTTGGGCGGGATAAGTTTATGCGTTTTAGGATTGTTCAAGTACCCATACAAGATTCAAGTGATGAATGTTTTATATGGTATATTTTTCACTATTTTGGGTGCAAAAGCCTTGATAGTTTTTTATCCTGTTATAAAAGCTGCTATACTCTATTTTTTAAAAGACAAAAAAAAGTAAACCTAAGTGTCGATATTTTATATAGCGGCAAATCTGCAACAGTCAGCAATATGTGTACTTTGTTTTTTGTTACATTCATTTTTCTGATAAAAGTTACATCTATGGTTTGTAAAGGTACGAAATAGTATGAAAAAACAAGTTCATGAACAGATAAAACACAATGGAAATTGCTGTAAACCACAAAAGTTTTTGGGGCTCTGCATCCTGATAGCAGCCTGCATCATAGATGAAATTCCACATCTCCGTATCTCTCAATCCTATCTCCATACGATACAGAAAATAAGTAACGGTTAAGGCTGAGACTGATAGTATGATTGTCGGCAACAGAGCTGATATCAGATATTTTGCGGTGCTTGTGATGTTGTATTCATGCAGGCACCAGTAAAGCAACATTCCAGCTACGAATGGAAATGACACCCATGCAATCACTCCTGAATCATCATAGCCAGGAGTTGCTGAGCACGGGTCAATCACACCGGACTCAATCCAGAACAGATATAACAATGCCAAAGGTAAAAACAAGCGTCTTTTATTTTCTTCTATTCTATTTTTATTCATTTTCCTGTTGCGCAATATAGTCGAGTCATACAGCTTTTGGTCATTCTTACATTCATTTCTCTCTAATATAGCTCCACTAATTCATCACTGCCTTGTGGCATATAAAGGAGGATGAACTTTGATGCTGTAACAGTACGCTTTTCAGGTGATAGTCTTTTCTCCTCCTCTGTGTCATAGAAACGAACCCGTAAAACATTATCGAGTTCAAGTTTTCTTCTTAGATAAACTAATTTTCCATTTCCACAAACGACCATCTCATAGTTTTTTATTGGTTCTGCAATCCAATCTATAGGATTGCATAAAAAACGGAATAAATAGTCTGAATCGATAAATGTTTTCTCCAAAGCCTCTTTCCCCAAATAATTCATTTCCGTCAAAACCCATGTACTGGCAAGGCGCATTTTACTATACTCATAACAATTTCCATCAATCATCATTTGACGCACCATATTGTAATGGGCAAGAACCTTTTCTTCCAAATCGGGTATTGTCCGCAAATCCGTTGCTTCTGCAAGTATTCTTTTATGGTTAAAGGGGAGTGTGGCATTGAAACTTATGGAATCAGTGTAGAACGGGATTTTTTTCATCCCAATATCTGTCGGAGTGTCTAATTCCACCAATGTTTCAGGCATACCAACCAGTTTTTCTTTATAATGCACAACCTTAATATTTACACCGGCATCTTTGGTGACTTCCGTTTCTCCCGTTCGAGGATAGACCTGTATACTTACGGTATGTTTACCGCTTCCTAATAGCAAATCATTGATAGGATATAGCATAGACTGACCTTCATTTTTTACAAAATGATGCCCCACCGGAATGTCATTTACCCTGACAAGCAGTCTGCATCCTGTTTTGTTTACCTGCAGATAGTAGGCAGGTTTCTCCGGGTATGTCTTCACCATTCCTAAATACTCCTGTATCAGTTCTTCCATTTTCTTTATTTCCTGTTTCATGTCTGTTCCCGTTTTAGTTTGTGCATAGCCGTTGAAACCTAACATTGCAACGAGCAGGGCAAGAATCATTGATTTCATATTATTTTCTGTTTTCTTTTATCGTGTCATTGCTTGTTTCTACTTTCAATCGCTCATTTAAAATGGCTCTGTCTGTTGCATTGCTTATTTTTCGGGGTATTGACCGGGTATCTTCTATGTATTCTTCTACCACTTCGCCGAACACCTTGTACATATAAGACAGCACAATCAGTATAGCCAATACTGCCAGTATCTTTTTTATCGGGTTATAGCGTCTAAACAGGAATATGACAAGTGCGGAGAGGATATAGGATATATACAGACCTGCCGTGTAGCGTGTTCTGATGCTGTATTCATTGGCGAGTTCACGTATCTCTGCTTGCGTGTCCCATGCCTCGTCTGCATATTGGTACAGCAATACTTTTTGTATATATATCAGGCTGTCCTTGCTTGTTGTCGGTTGCGATGCGCAGGTAAGTTCTACTCCCATGCTGCCCAACCGATATTTGTTGGATGCTTCCGCTGCCATCGTATCGGGCAGCATGGAGAGGTACATACTGCAAGTGTCCGTAGCGGCATCGAAAGCGTTTTTCAGGGAGTCCAGTTTGTATGTAAGTCTGGCTTTCGATATGAGCATGGGCATATCGTTTTTGATGCTATTAAAGTAGACATGATATGTGTTGTTATTGTCAATATCTCTTGGAACATTGTCCGTCATTTCCAGTTTCAAGCGGACATACTCCTTCTTCATTTGGGGATAGACGAACCAGTCGCAATAATAGACCATAGCGGACAGCGGAATGACAAGCAGTAGTCCGGTTCCCAGCTTACAGACAAATTCTTTCCATGTCTGTACTTTCAGTTTGTTAAAGGCGAACAAGGCGGCAATTCCTATGCTGTTTACTACCGAAGCCGTAAAAGCCGTTACTCCCAGTATAAAGAAGTATTTCAAAGCCTTGTATGTTTCCAAGACATCAAACACATCGTATTCGATTTTGTGGAATTTATCAACAAGCACAACAAAAGAGCATACAAACATAATGGCGTCTCTTCTGGGTTTCCCTGTCCTGCGGATTGAACTTGTGGAGTTCGTAGTTGTCGATATTGAAAGGTCTGATATCCCTTCTGGGCTGGATGATCCGCGTACTGCGTTCCTCTATGGGGTGGTTGAGCAGGCGGCAGCATACAAGGTTTACCAGTCTGTCCGGCGAGATTCCGGCCCTGTATTCCGCAAAAAGGTGCGGATGTTCCTTGATGAACGAAATGATGTTGTATAGTTTCTGCTGCGGCGGCTGGAAGCAGCACTGTCCGTTGGCCGTCACGATGAACTTGTCACCACGGATACGTCGTCCCTCACTGTCCGTGCGGACATACGAAGGGTAGCGCAGACCGTCCCGCCTGTTCAGACGGTAGCCCGCGTCAATGAGTATGTCCTGAATGTTCAGTCTCTGCAGAAAATCATCGTATGTAAGGTCTCCATTTCTCATAAGTTTACCTCCCCATTCTCATATCACCGATTTCCCGGTTCATCTGTGCCTCGAAATTCCGGATGGCGACATCCCTCGGAGTGTCAACACCGGGTTTGAAATAAGGACGCGGCCCATGGTAATGTTCTTCATAACACTCCGGCCCGTGATGGCATCTGAGGTTGTGCACGACCTCGGAAACCACCACGGCACCTGCTGATAGTGCCGCAAGAATCTTTATGCCCAGTCCTTTGCTTGTTTCCGGACGGGGACGCAGGTCTGCCTCGCTGAAGATCTTCGCGAAAAGTTTCGTCCGATGGTAATCGTCCGTGGCGAGAAACTTGTCGTATTCCTTCTGGGTAATCTCGTGGCTGTAGGTCTGCCCGTCGATGACGGCGGTCATCCTGTACTTTCCTTCTTCCGGTCCGGGTTCCACGGCTATCTGGCTTATCTCGGTTCCGTGCCCGCCGATTCCATCCGACAGCTGCAGGCTGTTGCCATAGTCTTCCGTCTGTCCGTTCGCCTGTGCGTATTCCTGGTAATGTCTGGCGGCCAGTTCTTCGTGCACTTCAGGATGGAGGCCGATGGCGATATGCCTGTCACTGTTCAGATCATCCAAGGTCACTTTATCCGCGAAATCTCCGGCAATGACCCCGTTCAGGAGCTCCAGACGTTGCTCAATGGAATGCTCTTCAAGAGAATTCGATGTAAGCGTTTTGATTTCCTCTTCCGTCAGGTCATAGACCATGTCCGCGTTGACATTCTCGGACTGCACGGTGAGGGTTCTGTTCTCCGCATCGACAATAAGCCCGTGCGAAGCAAGGCACTCCGACCATTTTTCGTTCGAGAAATAGACTGGCGAAGCGACAAGCTCCCTGTACGGGCGGGCAGGTTCCTGGCTGCGGGGACGGCTGACCATCGGTGTGATGGCGGCCTGCAAGTCCTGCAGGACATCACGGGGCTGTACGGGTTGTTCCGGCTGTCCTCCCTTGTAATAAAAGCCGTAGCCTCCGGACTGCAGCTCGCCGGGCTTCATGCGCCCGTCAGGACGTTCGGGGACAATGGGCGCTCCGGGGTAAAAGAGCTGTCCGCCGACCCTGCGCAGATGAAAACCGCCCTGCTGGCGCGGTGTCCATCCGAGTATGGGAGGAAACAGCCCCCAACGGCCTGTACGCCCGTATTCACCCATTCCGATACGGTAGCCGTGCAGACCCATCGCCACACGTCCGTTGGCTTTGCGGGCATGGACAAAGTTCTTGGGCAGATAGAAATCCTTTGCAAGGATGCTCGTGAGCACATTGTAGGCTTTCTTGTTGGCGGTGTTTGTTCCCCAGTCCGTAAGCGCCAACAATTGTTTTTCGGTAATCGGATAGGTCAGCAGCGGCGAATCGTGTCCCTGTACGATCAGCTTGTAGCCGCCACCGTCAAATGCGATATGGGCTTGAAGCCCGTTGCGCATCAGTATGTCACGCATTTCAGGCTGCAAGTCCATCGCTCTGGGGTTTGTATTGGTTCGTATTGCCATAGTCTGATGTTATGATTGTTATCCGCTATGCGTTTCCTTCCTCCATCGCCGCCTCCAGCTGCTCGTCCTTGTAGCGGACAAATTCGGCGGCAGAATCATTCCCGATAACGAGGCTGTGTTCCTCGCAGTAACGTACATATTCTTCCTGCCACTCCGCGGAAAAATGGTTCACATAGTCGAGCCAGCCGTATTCGCCGCTCTGCATTTTCTCTATCAATACCTCTTCGGGATAATACTGGTGCTGTGCCATATCAATCGGTTTTTATTTGTGAATAGCTGCCGAGCGGTTGCGTTCCCCGGCTTTTTTCTGTTCGTTCCACAACTCTTCGGTATATTCCTCTTCCGGAACATAGTCGAGGTTTCCGTCATCATCCATGACCCAGCAACCGTAACAGCCGAACGTGTATTTGTCCCATTCACGCTTGGACTGTTCCCTCCATCGCTGCTCGTCGCCGGAGCAGAAACGGATACCGGTCTTGGAATGAAGGTCAATACCTACCGTGACGGGCTCGTCATCCACGACCAGTGTCAGCGGATCTCCGTGCTGTATTCCGTTCACCTCCGTTGCACCGAGATGCAGTTCCTCGGCCAGCACCTGCAGATTGCGCCCGATGATGGGTGTGGGAACATACATCACCTGCTTCGTTCCCGTGTCTATCTGGACGAAAGCCTTGCTGTGTCTGCCGTCAGCGGTTTCCACATCCGCGATGATGGCCTTGCCGTCAAGCAACTGTTTCTGTTGCGGTTCGTCAAAGCGTTCCAGCGGCGAAGATTTCAATGCCGGATAGAAGACCACGTCCGTCTGGCCGCTGTCCATACGGATAAGAGCGAATCGGGTACGGCTTTCCACCGTTTCTCCGTGCTCGTCGGTGACACGCACGGGAAGGACGGGCGAATGGCGTCCGTTGTAAATATCATCAAGGACGTGCATCGGCAGATCCTCGATCATCTCCTGCGTAAGCCCGAATCGGGCAAGCGTCGAAAAGGGAATCTCTTCAAATTCAAAATGTACCTTTTTCATACTATATCAAGTTTGTAAAATTATGTTCGGCAAATATAGTATGACCTTGCAATTTCAAACAAAAACACAGATATATAAATGATTATAATATACCATTTTTATAACATTAGTACGATTTTCTTTGAATAATCGTACTAATTACGATAAAATATGCAAACTAATAGCAGAAAGCATGGCCGTTCATGTCCAACATAGACAGCCCATGCTAATTTTGCAGCATGAGAAAAATTTTATGGATGATTATATCAGGCATTTCGCTCAGTCTGATACCGGCAATGGCACAATTCAATACAGTTTCCTCCGCATCCGATCACTATCGGGAGGAAAGTGTACTGGCGGCCACGAGGGGCAAGGAAACGGCCTCAGACAATACGGGTTCCGGGAATGGTGTTTCGGAAAACACCGGCAAATCCGGGGCTCGCGGCGATGTGCAGAGGAAGATGGTGGTTGAGCGTTACCTGAGTGTCAGTTATCCGTTACCGAGAATCAAGGTGACTTCTCCATACGGTTACAGGAATGACCCCTTTACCGGCAAGCGTAAGTTTCATGGGGGAATCGATTTGCAGGCACATGGCGACAAGGTGCTGGCGATGATGGCGGGAACTGTCGTAAAGGTCGGGCAGGACAAGACATCAGGCAAGTATGTAACGCTGCAGCACGGGAACTGTATGATCAGCTATTGCCACCTTTCAAAGATTCTCGTAGCCAGCGGAACAGCCGTCCGGCCGCGTGATGCGGTCGGTATTACCGGCTCTACAGGGCGCAGCACGGGAGAACACCTGCATATCACCTGCCGCCTCAATGGCAAGAGTGTCGATCCCGCAATCCTTTTTGAGCATGTCAGGAGAGTACAGCAGGAATGTGTTTCGGCACTGGCCGAACTATGACTTTTTTCTCCCTTTGATTGCATGGCTGATACTGTCGCCCCATACCGACATCCGGACGACGGACAACGGCGGCATGGAGAACGTCTTTCCATAGAATATGGCGGCCACAACCTTGCCGCCGCACCGTTCTATCTCCTCCTTATAGTCGGCCACGCTCTGTCCGGTCGTCATCACGTCATCTATGATGATGATTTCTTTCCCTTTGATATTCCTGATAATCTCGTAATTCCGTTCAAGGACACGTTCTTCTCCGCTTTTCGCTTCATGCAGGCTCTCCCGTGCATCAAACACATCGACGTCGTACAGACCCGATGTCAGTTCTCTGCGGTGTTTGCCGATATACCAGTCCAGCCGTTTGAACCGCTGTCCGTACTTTATCCAGTTGCTGCACGGCATGAACATGATATGATAGGGCTTGCCGTCCGCCTGCAGGGCGGTCATACATGCCTTGAAGAACTCGATGCCGTGTATCTCTCCCTGCTTGAACTGGTAAACGGAACGGCAGAACGCCTGTTGTTCCTTGTTGAGCATCGCATTGTAGCGTGACGGATAGTAATAGCCGTAGAAAGCCATCCGGATGCCATGCGACTTGAACGGTTTGAGAGGGTGCCTGTCCTCGAACCGGTCGGGATGGAGGCAACAGAACATACGGCAGGCATCCCGGTGACCGGCCATCACCGCCAGTCGGCAGTAATGCTCCCGTTCGTCTTCCCGGCCTGTGCTTCGTGCGGCTGCATACGCCGCTTCCCCGGCTTTCCGCCGCCAGAAAGCGATGACATGCAACAGTCCTATAATCAGACAGAACAGGAACAGAAACAGCAGCTTCAGTTTCATTAGGGGTTAGGCAATGGACAAACGTATCTCACATTCAGTCTTTCCAGATGCTCTCGGTCTTCCAATCATCCGGAAATCCCATAGCCCGGACATCTATTGACGGATAACGGCCTAAAAGTGCCTTGAACCTCGAAACAAACGAATGGTTGGGATTGATTGTGTTCAGCAGGTATATAATCATGCTCAATATAAAATAGACCTGCGGTGTCCCGTTGGCTGGCAATTTGATAAAAGTATTGCGCGGAGAGCGTGGCATCAATGGACGGATGCTTAAAGTTTTGTTCCACAAGCGGCTGTGGTGAGCACAGATATTACGCACATACACTACACTATGCAGCCATGATGCGAAAACCTTATCCGCCAGCCCGAAATATGCGGCTATGGAACGCTTGATTTTCCCAGGCAACAGATTTTCGTACAATATGGAAAGCGTTCCGAACGAGGTTATTTCCATTGTTATCCAGCTTGGCGGGAAATGGTTGGAATATTTCGTCTTGAACGCTTTGATGAATTCTTCATCGCTGCGGCTGTATTCTTCGTCAATCTTTGACAGGATCTTTGCATGGCGGACAGGATTTGAGAAAATCGAGGAATCTTCAAACCAATACGCATCATGCTGTGAAGAAAGGATATATGCTATCTGTGTACGGACCGCAACCTCTATCTTTTCAATCTCTGCAATAATAAGTTTGCGGAGTTCACTGTCAAACTTATAGATGTTATAGGCCGTTTCAAATGTGCTGCCCGGTTTGAAAATATGCTGTTGTTTGTCCGCCAGTAGAGGATACCAATATCCGCTCAAACGATAATAACTGATATTCTGCAACAGGTGCAGGGCTTTCGGTTCATCCCCGAAAACCATTCCTCTTTGTTTGAGCAGGTTTATCTGGTCTGTAAAGGATATGAGATGCTTGGGATAAGGTATCTTGTTCGTTGTCATGGGTATATAAAAATAAAAAGCTCACCCTGAGCGCGCTGTTCTTACGGGAAGCGGGGTAAGCATGTTGCTGCAAAGGTAATACATTTTTTCTGTCCGACAAAACATCCGTCAGCTTTTCTCTTCCCTTTCTATGCTTTTCACATGTCCACCCCTTATAGCTCATTCACAGACCTATTTTATCCGATGTCCCGTCATTCTGCCGTGCGATCCGGTGTGGGGTTATTTTGCTGCGAAAATACCCGTCCGTCACAATCCTGACAATGCCGGCAGGCCGCCGCAGGGGTGAGCCGTAAAAATCTTCCTCCCCGCTGACAGCGGCGAGCGTATTTTTCCGCTCAGCCTTATCCGGTTGTTCCTTGCCGCCCTCCGGGGCAGAAAAATAATCCCGACGGTCGCGACAGGCCGAACAGAGGGAAAAGTAAGACAGCAGACAATGTTGAACACTTGAAAATTAAAGTTATGAAAGAAGAAATCAGACAGGACGGCAGGACAATACTGTCAAGCGAAGACGGATTCAGCATCCGCATGTTTTTCAACAATCTGAGCGGAAAGAACTTCTCCGGAAAGGAGTACCGGGACTATGTCAGAAACATAGCCTTCGGCGAAATGGGGTTCAGACCGGGTACAATCGAACTCTATTGCGACGGGAAGAAAGTCAGGACAGGCACACTTCCCAAACTTTGAAACACAGTCAGGACGGATATGCTGTCTGCATATCCGTCTGTTTTGAAGCCCCGTATCACTTTTATATTACTCCGTTGCCGGATTTTCCCTTTTTATATGTGAGGAGATTCCTTACTCTGCAATAAAGGATGTAAATCAAGTTTTTTGAGAGATTGCAGTTTTTATGCCAATAATGAAAGATTGTTTTTTTTGTAATTATTCAGATGAATAATCCTATAGGTAGCAATTAAAAACAAAGCAAACGAAAAGAGAAAACTTGAGTATTCTTTTCGTTTGCTTTGTAAGATATGTTGGTTCAACTACTTAACTATTTTACTTACTTTTACTCTAATATGTGCTCCGGAATGGATACTGTACTTAATACTCCTTTAATTCGATAGTCTGTATCGGGCACAGTCATTATCATTGTCATATCTACGGGGGCAGGTGATTTTGTCTGAGCATTACCCTTAAGTTCCTCCCAATCTACGCCTAAATAGGCTGCAATGACTTGTAGTACATATGAAGAACTTGCATTCGCGCCATACATTTCTATTTCAAAATCGTAGAACTCCGATGTGGTAGTTCCATCATCAGCGGGATTGTGCATGTATAAGCGTAAGTTGGGAATAGCTTTGTTGGCGGGCTCAGAGCCAGTACCGGTGTCGGTGTCTTGGGTGATGAAGAACTCGTAACTGTTGTCTTTTAGTATAGGCTTGTTATATATGTTATCTTGGTCGAACAGATAGTAGTCCTGCGCTTGATTGTTCACTAAAAAGAGTGTGGTGCCTGCCGGCAATATCGGGTGGTTGCTGTCATTGATCATGTATGCAAGATAGCAATCCGTCACCTTCACTTCAACGGTTTCCACATCCTTGGTGATGTTGTCGGTGATGGTTAGTGTGCTACTTCCTTTTTGCAGCCCATACAGATTGATGTGCCCTTTCTGACCGTACTCTTTTTCCCGATTGCTATCGTACTTTACATAGATGGCATCCAGTATGTTTTCATCTTCTATTGCCAGGCTAATATCACCACTGCCATTTGTAATAGAGATTGAAGCAGCATCTCGTTCCAATCTTACTTCGTAATAGGTCTTGTCAAGACAGAATGGAGTAATAGGTTCATTTCCATTATTATCATCACTGCAAGCTGTAACAAACAGACACATGATGAAAAGAATCGGGTTGATAAGTTTATTCATATGGCTATGTGCTATTGTTTCTTTATCGTAAATTCCAGTTTCTGAAGCCCCTTCTTATAGACATTGGCAAGGATGAGAGCGTAACGGAGTTCTTCGCCCGGCTTCATGGATTGGGTGATATGGGCAAACTCACTTTCAGGAATGACCTCCTTGAACATTGGACCGGATGATTCGTTGCGCACCAGCCGTATTTCATCCGTAAGCGGTGACAATACAAATGAATAGATTGCCATATAGGGTATTTTATTGAATTTAATCCAATTCGGATCTGCCTTATCAAGAATACACTCTAACCAAATACGGGCATTATCATAAGACGGAAGGTTGTGACCATCGGAATAGGAAATTTCTCCATTCTCATTGACAATGATTTCCTTTTCTATGGCATACTTGTTAAAGGGGCACATATCATAGTACTCAATGTCTTCCTCCGAATTAATTTCTTTATCTTCCGGTTCTTCCGGCTCTGTGACAATACGGTCATCAAGAATTCTAATAAGTGAATATGTGCGGTCAGAACCATCCATGGGAGGATTGGCAAGAATGGTACGCTCCACCGAAAGGTAATATTCATGTCCTCTTTCGTATGTAAATCCTTCAATTCTTCCAAAGGCAAGCGGCTCCAATACACCGGGATTGTCTTCAGACATAACAAGCATACACTCTACCGGAGTATCACTGCCCCATGGTATGTATGTACCTGTTTCGGCAGAAACGGACATCTTGATTTCATTGACAACATCTTTCGGCTCATCATCGCTGCAACTCACTGCAAGGAAAGCGGTGATTAGGAGAAACGAAATAACAAATTTGTTCATATTCGTATAATTCCCCATCGGCTCTATTATGGGTTATTGAGGTTAATATTGAAAAAACGTGAGCCGACTATGTCACGTCTAAGTGAAGGTCGTAAGAAACCTGTAATGTAGATGTAACAATAGCAGTCCACACTATATGCGTAAGAACCACTAAGCTATCTATTGCATCAGTCTGAAATTTTCCTCCGTTTTCACCTATAAGATAAACATAACGCTTCTTCTTTATTCATATGCCTTGGAAAGAATGGCCTCTATCTGAATACAAAATTAGTTATTTAATTGATACTTTACTATGTTTTGAACTGATTTATAACTTGAATCCTCTATAGTTTCTTGTTTATTCCTCAGACTATCGCAAACTTCATTTTAACTTTTCCATCGTTCCCTGAAACATTCTCCTATTTCAGTTAACCGTCTATTTATTTTTAGCAACCGAACTTTTATCAACTTTGAAATTATCATTTTCCTTTTTACCCGCAGGGCGGTTCCCTTTTGTACCGTCACATGTTCCGATTCATTTCCTGTTACGCCTCACATACGGTACTCATCACCGGCATTGATTTTCTTCGCGAATCTACTGGCCGGTCCGAACCGCAGATACCGCTATGCTAACCGGGTACGGATTTGACGGCAGCCTTCCGCAAATCGGAGATTTGGGTATTCCATAAAATCCGCAGCCGCTTTACCTGCTTTTTTCGTCCGCTTTTCCAGTCTTCATTGCTCGAAAATTCCAATCCCGGCATGAGAGTCCGAAGCGGCTCGAACCAAGGGAAATTAACAACTAAAAAAAATACAAGTATGGACACAACAGCAGCAACAATGCATCCGGCAGAAGAATATCTCCGCAACGAACAGAACCCGCCGGTCTTGTATGTCAGAATTTACGGGGAACGCAGGAAATTGTTTATCAACCGTGGCAGGGAGAACGTCATCGGTATTATAGCGAAAGGAAAACGCAAACATGGCTACATCTTTTCAGACTGGAGCCACATCGAAAAAATCTATTATCCGTCACAGGAAAAGGAAGACGAAAAGGATATGGACAGGAAAATGATTCTCAAATACCAGAAGCTCGCACGCCTTGCCACGCATACCAACGACTGGCTCCGCAAGATTGCAGCAGCAGATCTTGAGAAGTCCCTGTACGAAAACCATATCACCACGGGAACGGCTATTGACGGAAAGTGCATCCGCCTTTCCACGATTGAGAAGTATTGCGGAAGCTGGAATATGCAGCGGTTCCGCCAGGCACTGAGGAATAAGGAGAAATTCTCGACGTTTCGTTTCGACTTTTGCGGTTATGACGGTACGCTTTGGTGCGAGCCGCGTGAAAACGGCGACATGGCTGCCGGATTCAGCAAGGAGTACCGGAATTGCGGCAACGGCTATTACTATCTGCTAATCAATGACGACTTCATGATTGGTTACGATATTGACTGATAATCCACGGACAGACCTTACCGGGGCCCGGCAGGGTCTGTTCCGGCTCCGGTCTGCCGACGGCAAAGTCCCTTTTTATCGACGGCATTGCCATGCACCGTCCTTTTTTACCTCAGATCTTCCTTTTCTATCTTTTCATCCGCCTGTTTTCAATCCTTTTCTATCCATCCCTCTTGTAGCTGCTCTTCCGTTCTCCGCCGTGCGACCTCGGGGGATTACATTTTTCTGCAAAGGTAATGGGCTTCACCAATCCGGTCAATGCCGGCTTTACAGCCGCGAGTGAATCGTAAAAATCTTCCTCTCCGGCCGTCGAGCGTATTTTTCCGTGTCAGCCTTGTCCGATTGTTTCCGCCACCTTTCAAGGCAGAAAAATAATCCCTGCGGCCGCAAACGGGCCGAAAAAAGGGAAATAAAAAAATAGGTTAAATCATGGGTTACAACAAATTGACATCATTATCGGCCAACATCAAGGCCATAGAGACAGCAGTAGCTATCCGCATACAGGGCAGGACAGCCACGCAAGAGGAAAAACAGGTATTGGCACAGTATTCAGGTTTCGGCGGTATCAAGGACGTACTGGACTTGGGTACGGACAGACCGCTTGACAAAGGGGTTTCCGAGTTGTTGAACCGTCTGCTGGATGCGTTAAGGACACTTGCAGGGGGTGACGAGGCCGCTTGCCGTTCACTTGTTGAAAGCATCAAGTCATCTGTATTGACAGCGTTCTACACGCCGCAATTCCTGATTGACGCAGTGACGGCACAGATACACAAGACCTTTTCTGCAAACGGCTTGCAGATGCACAGCTTTCTTGAACCGAGTGCAGGCATCGGCGGTTTCCTGCCTGTAGCCATGCCCGGCACACGCAGCTATGCCTTTGAAAAGGACACCATTACAGGACTTGTACTTTCGCTGCTGCATGAGGATGCAACCACCGTAACGGCAGGGTTTGAAACGATAGGCACACAGGAGCTGGAGCATCGGAAATTCGATGTCATTGCGTCCAACATTCCTTTCGGCAACTTCCGTGTCTTCGATGCCGACCTGTGGAAAAAGGGCGGTATCTACGAACAGGCCACAAAGACCATACACAACTACTTTTTTGTCAAGGCTATGGAGCTGCTTTCCGAGGGCGGTCTGCTTGCCTTTGTCACTTCAAGAGGTGTGGCCGACACGGCAGGAAACAGGTTTGTGCGTGAATATCTGGTGAACCATGCCGACCTTGTCAGTGCAGTACGTTTGCCTGACGCTCTTTTCATGCAGACAAGCGGTATCGAGGTGGGCAGCGACCTGCTCATATTCCAGAAGCATACCAATAAGGCGGCACTCTCCGCACGAGAACAGATGTTTTTGCAGGTTGCCAAGGAAATGTACGACATGAACGGAACGATGACCGAAAACGCCAACAGGCTGTTTTCCATGCCGAAGACCGTACTGGCGACCGACAGCCGTATCGTGATGAACCAGCACGGAAAATATGTACGCAAACACCAGTGGCTCGGCTCTGATGCGGCCATGGCGCAATACCTTTCCGCTTTGCTCAAATACGATTTTGACCGGTATTTCCGCAAAAGCCTTTTCGGACAGCAGGGCGAAGCGTCCTTGCAGATGTCGCTGTTCGGGATGCAGGAAACGACCGCACTCTCCGTTAATAGAGGCCGGAGAGCCTACACGGAAAAGCTCGAGGGCTGGATGAAAAGCGGTACATTGGTAATGTTCGAGGGGCAGATTGGTACGGTCGTGTTCCGCAAGTCAAGCCACTATGCAGATGTGGCCGTGGATTTCGTTCCGGTGGACGAGGGAAAGGTCAATATGGAACGTGCAGCCGACTATTTCCCTGTCCGTGAAGCGTATTTCCTGCTTTCTACGAAAGAAAGGGATCTGCAGACCGAACAGACGGCCATACGCGAGCGGCTGAACACGCTGTATGATGCCTTTGTAGCCAAATGGGGATTTTTCCATGAGAACGACAACAAGGAGTTTATCATGCTTGACAGCCTCGGTGTCGAGGTGTTCACTATCGAAATGCAGCTTGGCGGCGATATAGTCAAGGCCGACATCATGCGTGAGCCTGTGGCTTTCACGAAGATTGCGACAGACCGTATTCTACAGCCGTCGGAAGCACTGGCAAGCAGCCTCAATTTCTACGGCAAGGTGGAAATGGACTATATCATGCGTTCTACCGGCCTGTCTGATGAAGATGTAATCGAGGCACTGCAGGGCGAGATTTACTACAATCCCCTCACGGAAGAATGGGAACACAAAGGCAGGTTTCTTGCCGGAAATGTGGTTGACAAGTACAAGGAACTCACATCCTGCCTTGATGACCTGTCCGGCAGGGAAAGGGATTGGACGGAAATATCCGCAAGGGCACTGGAGAACGCAACGCCCGAACCGATACCTTATGAAGAGCTGGATATCAATATGGGCGAGCGTTGGATTGACCCGCAGCTTTACGCCGACTTTGCGGCAGACCTTTTCGGGGTGGAAGCCGAAGTGATGTACTTTGATGTCAACGATACCTATGTGGTGCGTCTGAAGGGTTACTCCCCGGCAGCATACAACACCTATTCCGTGCGGAATTTCAACGGTGAAGACCTGTTCGTCCATGCCTTGCACGATACCGTACCCGAAATAACCAAAGAGGTGTATCGCAACGGCGACAAAGTTCGTGTACCCGACGAGGAAGCCATTCAGGAAGCGGCTACCAAGATACAGGAAATCCGCAGCAATTTCAACCAGTGGCTCGATGCCTGTCCTCTGGAAGTCAGGGATGAACTGGTACGCACATACAACGAGCGTTTCAACTGCTATGTCCGTCCGGCCTATGACGGCTCGGCACAGACCTTTCCGCAGCTTTCCTTTGAGCAGTTCCCGTACAACGAACTCTACCCGTCGCAGAAAGATGCGATTTGGATGATTAAGCAGAACGGCGGCGGTATCTGCTGGCACGAAGTAGGCACAGGCAAAACCATGATTATGTGCGTTTCGGCCTATATATATGCTAAACTAAAGTAAACTAAAAATAGGCATATATTTGATGGCTTAGACTTTTATTTTTAACTTTGCATAATGGTACCTCATTAATGAGAATATGCTTTTCTCTTTTCGCTGCGGTTTTCCCATATGGGGAATCATTTATTCAAGCAAGAGGAAATGTCAGATTGATCGCTTGGATTAGCGTTTGGTTGCAAACAAGTGAAAGGAATGAAAAGTAGTGCAAACAAAAAAACACAGAAATACCCAAAAAAACATTTTTGTTCCTGTTTTGTTCCTTAAATCAAGAAACAAAATTCACAACAAACTCATTTACAAGAGGTTAATTGATTGCATGATTAAATTTTTCAGATTTCTAATACAAGGTGTTAGCGAAACACATCAACTATATATGTCAGTCGTTTGCACGACTTTACAAAGATAGGCAA
>PPYF01129957.1_pt1 | contig 18499 bp, 10 predicted proteins | sample 1559871 | NCBI WGS metagenome assembly PPYF01 (sample SAMN08240021, study PRJNA423297) | Human gut metagenome, whole genome shotgun sequencing project. | reverse complement strand
GCTGGGGGCCATCGTGATCGGTTCCGATGGACAGAACTATACCATCCGCACCGAGAAAACGGCCACCGATGCTGAGCTCAACCCCACCGACCCGGCGGCATCGTCCACCGCGCAGCAGGGGTATATCGGCAACGTGAACAGCAAAAAGTTCCACCTGCCCAGCTGTGCCAACCTCCCTGCGGAGAAAAACCAGATCCTCTTCTCCAGCTACGAGGAGGCCATTGCGGCAGGGTACAGCCCGTGCTCGAGCTGCATCAAGTAAACGCATATCAAATAAGCAGCGCCCTGCCGGTTTACCCTGGCAGGGCGCTGCAGTTTTCTGGGATCATTTTTTTCGCTTCTTGAAATCGACCGGCAGCGTTGTCCACCGCTCCCGGAAGAGGTACGCCGCATCCTTGGGCTGACGCTGGCGGGTGAAGATGCCTTTTTTGTTGCCGTCCACCCGCAGGATGCCCTCGGTGGTCTGGAAATCGGCAAAATTCCACACCAGCTCACCCTGTACGAAATCGTAGTGGTCGAACACGGCGTGGGTCATCTCCAGATATTCATTCTGGTACTCGGCACTCCACATCACGCTGGGGAGCTTGTGCGCACCGCTCAGGTTGTCGGTGCCGTACTCAGTGAAGATGAGCGGGCGGCCATGCAGGACTTTTGCCCAGCCGTCCATCTCATGGTGGAAGGCGGCTTCGGCATCCGCCAGCCCGGCCCCGCCCAGTACATACCAGCCGTAGTAGCGGTTCAGGCTGACGAAATCAGCAAAGCGCTGGCCCTTGCTGGTGTCGGGCAGGCTGGTCATCAGGACCGTATAAGTACGGGGGCGCTTCTGGGGGTCGAGGCGGCGGGCCAGCTCGAACAGGGGCTTGAAGTATTCCTCGGTGCCCGCGCTGGTGCACTGAGGCTCGTTGAGCAGGCTCCATGCGATGACCGAGGGATGGTTTTTGTCCCGGTCGATCATATCGGTCAGGGCTGCCTTGTGGTTCTTGAGCAGCGCAGGCGTGGTCTCCTTCTCAAAAAAGCCCTGCTGCCTGCCGTTGCCCTGATTGGCGGCCAGGAAGTTGGCCGTGCTCTGCATAAAGCCCACGGCGGGGACTTCGTCAATGATGAGGAAGCCCTCCTCATCGGCCATCTGATAGATCTCCTCAGCGTAGGGGTAGTGGCTGGTGCGGAAGCAGTTTGCGCCGATCCACTTCATCAGCTCGAAATCCCGCTTGACGGTGGGCAGATCAAGCCCGCGGCCCCGGATGTCGGCATCCTCGTGCCGGCCGAAGCCCCGCAGATAGACCGGGCTGCCGTTGAGCAGGAAACGCCCGTGCCGGATCTCAAAGGTGCGGATGCCGATCCGGTCCAGATACTCGTCCACCACCGCGCTGCCCTCGTGGATGCGGATGACCAGATCGTAGAGATAGGCGGCGTGGACATTCCACAGCTTGGCGTTTTTGACCACCAGCGTGCCGGTGGTGCCGGAGCTTTCGGCCACCCGGGTGGTGCCGTCGTAAAGCTCCACAGTCACGGGGTGGGTGCCGTTGGTGGACACGGTATAGTCGATCTCGGCCCCGGTCTCGGTCAGGCGGTATCGGGTGGAATAGTCCAGCACCCGCTCCTTGGGCAGGGCCATCAGCCAGACGGGCCGGTGGATGCCGGCGTAGTTGTAAAAATCAAAGTAGGGTGCGGCGATCTTTCTGCCATCCGCAAGGATGCGGGTGGTGCCTGCGGGCAGCATCGTCTCGCTGAGCTCGTTGTTCGCCAGAACACTGAGCTTGTTGAACTGGTTGTAGCGCACGATGTTGGTCACGGTGGCATCAAAGGGCAGGAAGCCGCCCTCATGCTGGGCCACCTCCACGCCATTGACAAAGACCCGGGCCCGGTGGGTGACCGAGCCAAACCGGAGAACGATGTCCCAGCCGCTCCATTCTGCAGGGACAAAAAAGCTGGTCTCGTACCAGAAATCACCGCAGTATTCGCGGGAGGCCTTGTCGGTGAACAGGTCGCAGAAGGAGGCGGGCACCGGCATGGAAAGAGAGGAGGGCAGGTCGAGCGCCCATCCGGCCTCCACACCCTTGCTCTCGGGGTCGAAGCTGAAACGCCACATCCCGTCCAGGCCGATGAGACGGCGGGTGGTGGTAGCGCGGGGATACAGCAGGGAGCGGTTCATCAGGATGACCTCACATTCATCAGCCCGGCGGCATTTTGCGTGCCACAGGGGCGTTTATTGTCTTTGTACCAAGTATGACAGAAATTTTATAAAAGGGATAGAAAGATTTTTGAATAAATCCAGACTTTTTTCAGGAAAACAGGCGCTGCTCTGGGCAGAATACCTATTATCTCCGGCCTGGTTTAAAAACTTCTGTAAAGAGTGCCACAAAAAGTGAATGCTGGGAAAAAGAGGAAAAACAGAATGTGAACAAACTGTGAAAATGTACAAAAACAATACCTTAAAATTGTACGAATTCACCTAAAAAATATTCTAACATTTTTTGATAAAAGTTTGTCATAATATTGGAGTACAAACTTGGATACAGCAGAAGGGACGCTGTACCGTTTGAATTGACCACCGAAGGAGAATACAATGGCAAATGAAATGCAAAAGACCACCCCGTTTGGGATGCGGGACAAGGTCGGCTATATGTTCGGCGATTTCGCCAACGATTTTACTTTTATCCTGTCGTCCAGCTTCCTGATGAAGTTTTATACCGACGTGATGGGCGTGAGCGCCGGTGTTGTGGGCATGATCATGATGATCGCCCGCTTTGTGGATGCCTTTACCGATGTGACCATGGGCCAGATCGTGGACCGCTCCAAGCCCACCAAGGACGGCAAGTTCCGCCCCTGGCTCAAGCGGATGTGCGGCCCTGTGGCCATCGCATCCTTCCTCATCTTCCAGTCCGGTCTGGCCGGGATGTCCTACGGCTTCAAGGTGGCATGGCTCTTTGTGACCTATATCCTGTGGGGCTCCATCTTCTACACCTCCGTCAACATCCCTTACGGCTCCATGGCTTCCGCCGTCTCTGCTGACCCCAAGGATCGCGCAGAGCTGTCCACCTGGCGTACCATCGGCAGCACCTTGGCCAGCCTTGTGATCGGCGTTGGCACCCCCATGGTGGCTTACGTCACCGTCAATGGCCAGACGGTCCTCTCCGGCAGCCGCATGACCATCATTGCAGGCGTTTTCTCTGTCTGCGCCATCCTCTGCTACCTGCTCTGCTTTAACCTGGTGCGTGAGCGTGTGGATGTGCCCGCCAACAACAGCAAGATGGACATTGGCAAGATGCTCAAGAGTGTGTTCACCAACCGTGCCCTGCTGGGCATCATTGCTGCCGCCCTCTTCCTGCTGCTGGCCATGCTGACCATGCAGGGCATGGCAGGCTATGTGTTCCCCAACTTCTACGGCAGCGCCGCCGCCCAGTCTACCGCTTCTCTGCTGAGCAGCGTGCTGATCCTGCTCGTCTGCGCACCCTTTGCCTCCAAGCTGGCCAACCGGTTCGGTAAAAAAGAGCTGGCCACCGTATCCTGCATCGTGGCCACGGTGCTGGAGGTCATCTGCTTTGTTCTCAAGCCCACCAATGTCTGGGTCTATGTCGGCTTCTTCTGCGCCGCCTTCATCTGCCTGGGCTTCTTCAACACCATCATCTGGGCAATGATCACCGATGTCATCGATGATTCCGAGGTCCGCAACGGCATCCGTGAGGACGGCACCATCTATGCGGTCTACTCCTTTGCCCGCAAGCTGGGTCAGGCGTTCTCTTCCGGCCTGACCGGCGGCCTGCTGACCATGATCGGTTACAGCGCTGCCACTGCCTTTGACCCGGAGGTCACCATGGGCATCTTCAACATCTCCTGCATTGCCCCTGCCATCGGCTTTGTGGCCGTGGCCCTGAGCCTGTTCTTCATCTACCCCCTGACCAAACAGAAGGTGGAGGAGAACGTGGCCGCACTGGCACAGCGCCATAATAAGTAAGGAAACGGATCAAGCCGCCCACGGGAAATTCCTGTGGGCGGCTTGTTTCTGCTTCAAAATTGATGTATACTAATATATCAGGAATGACACAATGGCACGAACGGAACAACAGGAAAAAGGAGCGGTGTACGATGCGGGTGGATCCCTTGCAGATCCTTACAAAGCTGGCAGCGGTGCAGAATATCCCGACCCGGCGGGTCACCCCGCCCTTTGAGGGGTTGGAAGAGTTTGACTACGGCCTGCGGCGATCGCTGGACCCCCAGTTCGACTGGCAGGAGTTCGGCCAGCTGCTGCTGGACAGCACCCCTGAAAATACCCTGCTGCTGGTGGAGGGTACCTTTGAGCTGCACTTTGCCCTGTTCCGCATCCCCGATGAAAAAAACACGGTCTTTCTCATTGGACCCTGGACGGTGGGCCCCCGCACCCAGAGCGCCCGCAAATGGGTCAGGCGCTATCTGGGGGAAGCCGGAGAGGCCGCTGTGCAGGAGTACTACAACGGCGTGAAGATCCTGGAGGCCAGTGATTTCTATGGAGCTTTGCGGGTTGTGGTGGATACGATGTTCGGCTGCACTGTCCCGGTGCAGGAGCTGAAGGAATTCCTGCCCTTCCAGTTCCACCCGGATACCCGCTATTTCCACGAGCCGGAGTTCCAGAAGGAGATCCCGGTCACCATGCTGGAGCAGCGGTATGAATCGGAGAACCGCATTCTGGACGCGGTGGCCCGGGGCGATGAGGAAGCCGCCATCGAGGCCATGCACCAGCACTCCCGCTTTACCTACGGCGGCCGGTTCGAGGGGACGCTCTACCAGCAGAAGAACAAGATGATCGTGCTGAACACCCTGCTGCGTAAGGCCATTGAGCCCAGCAAGGTGCATCCCTATTATATTGATGCCATTTCCAGCAAGTACAGCCGCATCATTGAGGAAGCCAACGAGGTGCCCAACGAAATGATGTGGCAGATGACGCGGGATTACTGTGCCTATGTCCGCCGCTACTCGCTGAAGGAGTATTCGCCCGCGGTGCAGAAGGTGATGAACTACGTCAACCTGAACGTGGCCGAGCCGCTGACGCTGAAAAGTCTGGCCGCCATGTGCTTTATCAGCCCATCGTACCTGTCGGCATTGTTCAAGCAGGAGACCGGCAGCACTCTGATCGATTATATCAACACCCAGCGCGTCAACCGCGCGGCCCAGCTGCTGGTGCAGAACAACCACACCATTGCCGCCGTGGCCGAGGAAGTGGGCATTCTGGACGTGAATTATTTTACAAAGATCTTCAAAAAGACGCTGGGAGTCACCCCCACCCGCTACCGCCGCGAACACAAAGAAAAGTGAAAAATGAAAAAAATGCCCGGTTTTTCCCGGAAATGTACGTTTTGTGCAAAACTCCCGGAAAAAACGGGCATTTTCTGTACAGAGAAATTTGTTGCATGAACAGAACGATGTTGTAACCATTTTGAAAGGATTTATGGATTTTTGGCATGGAATTTGGATGTATGTTGCATTTTTGACTGATTTTGTGCTTCATAGCAAAAAGAATGTTGTACACAACAATATCAACTGTGAAGAATGCACAAAGAAATGACCGGAATCTTGTGAACTTGTCCCATTGCGAATGATTTTCCAGACGGTTATAATACAAACAGAAACCATGGAACATACATGTAAGTATATTCCATGAGATGCTGTGATATGCGAATGAAGGAGAACAAGATTATGAAAATGATTTCCCGTCGTGACTTTATGAAGGCTTCTGCTGTTGTGGGTGCTGCCGGCGTTCTGACCGCCTGCGGCGGCTCCTCCAGCTCCACTGCTGCTTCCTCCACCGCTGCTTCTTCTGCAGCTGCTTCTGCAGCTGCTTCTGAGGCTGCAACCGGCAGCGCAAACGTCGGTGTCTGCATCTATCAGTTTGCTGATAACTTTATGACCCTGTACCGCACCGACCTGGAAGAGTACCTGAAGGATAAGGGCTACTCCGTGACCATCGTTGATGGCAAGAACGACCAGAACACCCAGACTGAGCAGATCAACACCTTCCTGCAGCAGGGCGTTGACGTTTTGATCATCAACCCTGTTCAGACCACTTCTGCACAGACCATCGTGGATACCATTTCTCCCTCCGGCACTCCCATCGTCTTCATCAACCGTGAGCCCGAGAAGGCTGTTCTGGACTCCTACGCAGGCAAGTGCTGCTACGTTGGCGCTGACGCACGTCAGTCCGGTACTTACCAGGGCGAGCTGATCCTGGAGACCGAGACCCAGGGCGATATCAACGGCGACGGCAAGATCACTTACATCATGTGCAAGGGCGACCCCGAGAACATCGATGCTCAGTACCGCACCGAGTACTCCATCAAGGCTCTGACCGATGCCGACAAGGAAGTGGAGTGCCTGTACGAGTACCTGGACAACTGGGATCAGACCACCGCACAGCAGGACGTTGCAAACGCTCTGGCACAGTACGGCGAGAAGATCGAAGTTGTGTTCTGCAACAACGACGCAATGGCTCTGGGCGCTCTGCAGTCCATCGAGCAGGCTGGCCGTACCGTTGGCAAGGACATCTACCTGGTCGGTGTTGACGCACTGAAAGAGGCTGTCCAGAACGTTGTTGACGGCAAGATGACCGGTACCGTTCTGAACGACGACGTGGGCCAGGCTACCAAGGCTGCCGAGGCTACTCAGCTGTTTGTTGAGGGCAAGGACGTTGAGGAGTACTACTGGGTCGACTACGTCAAGGTCACTGCCGAGAACGCAGCACAGTACCTCTAATTCCTGTAGCACAAAACTCACGTTTGCAAGGTACGCAGTGAGTCCTATGGCTTGGTAAAAGCTTAAAAGCGCGTGCGTGCGAGATTTCTCTCGGGCGCACGCGCCTTCTTTTAGAAAGGACACACCGCGCGGCCTGCAAATTGCAAGATAAGGAGGCTCTGCGGAATGTCAGAATACCGTCTGGTAATGAAAGGCGTGGTCAAGACCTTCCCCGGCGTAAAAGCGCTGGACCACGCGCAGTTGGAGCTCCGCCCCGGTAAAGTTATGGCCCTGATGGGCGAAAACGGTGCCGGTAAGTCCACCCTGATGAAGTGCATGTTCGGCATTTACAAGATGGACGAGGGCGAGATCGAATACGAGGGAGAAAAGGTCGTTATTGCGAACCCGTTGGATGCACTGGGCCGCGGCATTGCCATGGTGCATCAGGAGCTGCAGCCCATCCCGGCCCGTACCGTGGCTGAGAATATCTGGCTGGGCCGCTACCCCACCAAAAAGATTGGCCCCATCACCATTGTGGACCACAGCAAAATGTATGCCGATACCGATGCACTGCTGAAGAAGCTGAAGCTGCAGATCAATTCCCACGCAAAGCTGGGCAGCCTGAGCATTGCCCAGATGCAGATGGTGGAAATTGCAAAGGCTGTTTCCGCAAACTGCAAGGTGCTGATCCTGGATGAGCCCACCTCGTCCCTGACCGCCAATGAAGTGGAATCGCTGTTCCGCATCATGCGTGAGCTGAAGGAGCAGGGCGTTGCACTGGTTTACATCAGCCACAAGATGGATGAGATCAAGGTCATTGCTGACGAAGTGACCATCATGCGTGACGGCCATTACATCGGCAAGTGGGACGTTGCCAACATGACCAAGGAGCAGATCATCGCCAAGATGGTCGGCCGTGAGCTGTCCAATCTGTTCCCGCCGCTGGAGAACCACCCCTCTGAGGAAGTGATGATGAAGGTGGAGGACTTCACCTCCATCCATCCGCGCTCCTTCCGCCACTGCAGCTTTGAGCTGAAAAAGGGCGAGATCCTGGGCGTGGCTGGTCTGGTGGGCGCACAGCGCACCGAGCTGATGGAAGGCATCTTTGGTCTGCGTGCACACACCTCCGGCAGGGTGTGGATCAAGGGCGAAGAGGTCCACATCAAGCAGCCCCGCGATGCCATCCGGAAGAGCGTGGCTCTGCTGACCGAGGACCGCCGCGCAACCGGCATCATGGGTGTGCTGAGCGTGGCCGACAACATCTCCATTGCATCGCTGGACGCTCTGCGCAAGGGCCCCATCATGCTGGATGACAAGAAGATTTTGGATCTGGTGGCGACCAATAAGGAAAAGATGGCCATCAAGGTGCCCAGCCCCAAGACCCAGATCAAGAGCCTGTCCGGCGGCAACCAGCAGAAGGTGCTGATCGCCCGCTGGCTGGCAAATAACCCCGATGTCCTGATCCTGGACGAGCCCACCCGCGGCATCGACGTTGGTGCAAAGTACGAGATCTACTGCATCATTGCCGATCTGGCCAAGCAGGGCAAGAGCATCATTATGATCTCCTCTGAAATGAGCGAGATCATTGGTATGTCCAACCGCGTCATGGTCATGTGCGATGGCCGCGTCACCGGCTTCATCGACGGCAAGGACGCGACCCAGGAGAACATCATGGAGCTGGCTACCCAGTTTGAGACCGCGCCCGAAACGGCAGCGGCCAATCAGTAAACAAGGAGGCTGTCTATTGTGGAAGCTACCAAGAAATTAACGGGTAAATCCGTAAAGAAATGGCTGGGCAACAACGCCATTATCGTTCTGATGCTGCTCGTCTCTCTGTTCGTCGGCATCATCCATCCGAACTTTTTTGCACCTGCAAACCTGATCAACCTGTTCAAGAACGTGTCCATCCGCTACATTATCGCGCTGGGCATCTCCGGCTGTCTGATCACCACCGGCAACGACCTGTCCGCAGGCCGTCTGGCTGGTTTTGCTGCCTGCCTGGCCTGCATCTTTGCGCAGACCGAGGGCGCTGCCGGTAAGTTCTACCCCAACATGCCCACTCTGCCCACCCCTGTGGTGTTCATTCTGGTCATTGCCATCTGCGCCATTGTGGGTCTGTGCAACGGTCTGGTCGTTTCTTACCTGAAGGTCCAGCCCTTTATCGCTACCCTGGGTATGCAGCAGGTCGTCTACGGTATCTGCCTGGTCTACACCGGCGGTACCCCCATCGGCTCCCTGAACAAGAACTTTACCTCTCTGGCCTCCAACACCATCCTGAAGGTCCCCGTGCTGATCTGGATCGCCCTGGTCGTGGCTGTGTGCTTCTGGTTCCTGTACAACAAGACCCGTCACGGCAAGTACATGTACGCCATCGGCGGCAACGAAGCTGCTGCTGAGGTTGCCGGTGTCAACGTTTACGCCACCAAGATCCGCATCTACATCCTGGCCTCCTGCATGTTCGGTCTGGCAGGCTGCCTGCTGGCTGCAAAGTCCGGCGGTGCATCCGTCAACACTGCAATGGGCTATGAGCTGGATGCCATTGCGGCTTCTACCATCGGCGGCGTTTCTACCACCGGCGGTGTCGGCACCGTGCCCGGCATTCTGGTCGGCGTTCTGGTCTTTGAGCTGATGAAGGTCGCTCTGCAGTTTATGAACGTCAACTCCTCTTACACCTATATCGTCCAGGGCCTTGTCATCATCGTGGCTGTGGCCATCGATATCCGTAAGTACCTGGCAAAGAAGTAACTCCTCATTCGCATACAGAGAAGCCCCCCGCCGGTTCTCCCGGCGGGGGGCTTCTGCTGTTATTTTCCCAGCTGCCGCTGCTGCAGGCGGTACTGGCGGGGTGTCAGCCCCTCCTGCTGCTTGAACAGGCTTCCAAATAGCCCTCCGCGTTTTCTCGCCCACTCTCCGAAAAAAGTTGGAGAACTTTTTTCCGTTGAATTGCACAAGAACGTGCCTCCTTGTTTGGCAGCTGTGCTGAATTTATGAACGTTCTTTGAATTTTGATATTTTCCTTCGATTTATTATAACACAGCTCCCGGAAGAGTGGTATACTACAAGCCAGAAACAGTGCTGTTATGTTCGGAAAACAAAGATCGTTGAATGAGGTGTGTCTTATGAGCGTTTACGAAAAAATTTCCGGTTTTGCGGATGAGATCAGCCAGGACTTTGACCAGCAGCTCAAAACTGTGACGGATCTGGGGATGAAGTATATCTGCATCCGCAGCGCCGAGCACAAGGGCATTGCCGATTACACCCCTGAGGAAGTACGCACCGTTCTTCTGCCAAAGTTACAGGCCGCAGGCGTGGGCGTTTCCAGCCTGGGTACGGCCATCGGCAAGGTGGAGGTGGACGATGAAGCGGGCTTTGCCAAGCAGCTGGAGCAGCTGGAAACACTCTGCGAAACGGCCAGGCTGCTGGACTGCTCCTTCATCCGGATGTTCAGCTTCCTCATCCCCAAGGATGCCGATGCAGACAGCTATACCGATGTGGTGCTGGATAAGCTGCGTCAGTTTATCCGGATCGCGGAAAAGCATGACATTGTCCTGCTCCATGAAAATGAGAAGGGCATCTACGGAGACACCGGTGCCCGCTGCAAATTGCTGTTCGACCGGCTGGCCTGCCCCCACTTCAAGGCGGCGTTCGATTTTGCCAACTTTGTTCAGTGTGAGCAGGACACCGCGGAGTGCTGGGAACTGCTCCATGACCAGATCGTTTATATCCACATCAAGGATGCTCTGCCCGGCTGCCTGCTGAATGTGCCCGCAGGCACCGGCCTTGGCAAGATCCCTGAGCTGCTTCGCCGTGCTTTCTGCGAGGAGGGCTACCACGGCTTCCTGACGCTGGAGCCCCACCTGGCAATGTTTGATTTCTTTGCACCAGGTGCCAAAGGCGGTAAGAGCCAGAAGCTCCAATTTGAGAATAACCCGATCGTCGAGAAGATGAAGTCCGAGATGGCCGAGCCGGGCCGCCCCAAGGACGGCGCAGAAGCTTACGCCACCCAGTATCATGCACTGGTCGAGATCCTGAATCCCATTCTCAATTGATATCCACTCTCTGTTTACCATAAGCTGCCACAACAGAAGCCCCCCGCCGGGAGAACCGGCGGGGGGCTTCTGTTGTTTGCGGCAAAAAAGCTGGGCCCCATGCTGTCAGCAGCTTTTCATTTGGAATAGGGCAATATTTTGGGCGGCTTGTCAGTCACTGGCAGGCCGCTTTTTTCTTTGTCAAAGGCAGTTTCGTGAAAATGACCGAAAGAGGATACTTGATTTGTGAATATCAACAAAAGTTTTCAAAATACTTGATTTTAATTTAGGGGGGGGGGGGAATAATGAAATGACAAAAATTCCTTTGAGAACAAAGCACTCAGCAACCTGGCTGAGACCTGCAATGCGGAAAATGGAACCTACAGGGGAGGTGACAGTGCGGTAGGAATCTGGAGGGTTCCTTGCGGGGAATCCGTTGCAAAAATGCAAATAGTGATGAAAGGAATGAAGAAAGTTGAAACAGAAAAGTCAAAACCGGTTTTTGGCGGCCCTGCTGGCAGTGGCAATGATGCTTCAGATGCTTCCCATGCTGGCTTTTGCGGAGGACGCACTCGGCACCGGAGAAGTACGGAACAAAAGAACGGGTACGACATATACGTCTTTGGCAACTGCTGTGGCAGAGGCACAGAGCGGTGATACCATCGAGCTTGGCGAGGGCAATTATACACTGTACGGTGTCCCCAGCGTTGGTAGCACCCAGGGAAAAGACCTGACCTTTGTGGGTCAGGGGCCTGACAAAACGGCCTGGAATATCGGTGCTAAGGTGCCGGACCCGGCCAATTTCGGCACAGAGTATAACGGCGATTACAGCTTTGATGGTGCCGGAACAGTCACCTTCAAAAATATGACGCTTCGCTCCGGTGATAAAGATTATCTGGGCTTCATCCGTATTGACAATACAGTGGTGGAAAACTGCGTCATCAACGGCAAGACAGACTATTGGGGCTATACCAGTGCAGTGTTCAAGGATACGACCTTCAATGCACCAAGCTCTAATTATGCACTCTGGACGTATAGCTCCCCGACCATGACATTTGATACCTGCACCTTTAATGCGAACGGAAAAGTAATCAATGTTTACACGGATTACAGTGCAGGAAGTCATAACATTACGGTTAACTTTAACAACTGCACCGTGAATTCCAACTTCCAGTCCTATGTATCAATGTTCAGTAACAATAAAACTGCGCTGAACATCAACGACAGCAACATGGGCAGCTATAAGTACATCATCAATATCAATGATCCGAAGACCATTACTGCAGCCCGGGATAAAACGACCTGTTCGCAGATGTTTGGCTATGGCGGTAAAGCAGCTACTAACAACAAGGGTAAAACAGATGTACATCTGAACGGTGAGCTGGTCTGGACAAACGGCGAGATGCAGACACACTCCTATACCGATGGTGAGCATGACAAAGCCTTTACCACCACCTATTCGGAGTGGAAAACGATCGATGCACGAAATGAGTGGCGGGATGTAACGAAGACCTGCAACTACTGCCACCGGGAGTTGGAAAAACATCAGGAAACTGCCAGTGTGTACCGCCTCCAGTACAACCTGAATGAAGGCGTTGGTGACGAAACTGCCAACTACAACGATGCTTTCTACCATGAAAATGAGAGCGTGACGCTTGCAGCGGCTCCCACACGAGAAGGCTACCAGTTTGCTGGATGGCTGAGCCTTAACGGTAAGCTCTATAAAGCTGGGAGTGAGCTTGTCCTGACGGGTGATGAGGTGTTTACGGCACTGTGGAAGAAGGATGAGCCTGTCGTCAATCATACCCTGACCGTGACCGGCGGCACCTTTGCTGTGAAAGACGGCGGCATTGATGTGACCGACACACTGGAAACCAGCACCGATGAGACCAGCGGCAAGCAGACCTGCCTTGTGCCGGATGGTGCAGAAGTCACCGTGACGCTGGACCAGACGAAGGTTCCCGAGGGTATGGTGTTTGATCTCTGGTCTACCGGCAAGTTTGACCTGCCGCTGGATCAGGATTACAAGGCAGAGTCCATTGCCTTTACCATGAATGATGATGTGGATGTGGCCGCACAGTACCGCAGCGCTGACATTGAGGATGGTTCTGATGTTGTTGGCCCCATCATTGTCGGTACGGCTGTTGTGGCTGGCGGCGCACTGGTCGGCTACACGCTGGGCACCGATCTTGTGGGCAAGATGTGGGGTCTGCCTTACTTCCCCAGCAACCGCAGTGCTCTTGCAATGATGCTGTGGGAGGATGCAGGCAAGCCTATGCCGGAATCTGAGATCCTCTACCCCGATGTTGGCCAGGAAGAGCAGGATATGGATCTGCAGCATGCTGCCCGCTGGGCCATGGAGCACGACCTCATGCCCGACCTGAACGATCAGGATGCAGAGCTGCCCCCTGAACAGGTGAAGTTCTATCCGGACAACATGGTTACCAAGATCAGCGTGTTGCGTGCTTGGAAGAAGGCACAGGACCTCAAGCAGAACGCGCAGTAAAATTTGACATCCTCTGATATTTCCCAAACACAGCAGGAGCGCCCCACCGGGTCATACCGGCAGAGCGCTCCTGCTGTGTTTTGTTAAGCTTCAGGAAAGGGGAACACACCCCACTCAGCGGCCCACGATGAGGTCGTGGCGGCAGCGCAGGCCGACCGTCAGGAAAGCGCTGTTGCCCAGCTGCCGCAGCACCACCCGCTGGGTGTCGGTCTGGCCCTCACACAGCAGGGAAAGGTTCAGGGTGGTGGAACCCTTCTCCGTGGTGAGCACCAGCGTGGACACGCCCTGATTCATCAGGGTCTTCATGTCCTGAATGGTGGTGCGGAAGGTGGCGGCACAGTCCGGCACGTCCAGCGTGAGGACGCGGCCCTCCTGCCGGGCGGTGTAAAGGACCTGACGGCCCAGCAGGCCCTTGACGGTGTACCGGGCTTCGGTGGTCTTTGCCTCGTCAGCGGAGATCAGCATGATGTCGCCCTGAATGGGGTCACCCTCCGGTGCGCCGTAGCCGCCGTAGGCGGGGTCGGTCTCACCCACGGCAACGTCGCCGCTGTGCAGCGCGATCTCGCCCTGAAGCATCACGCTTTCATCCTGCGGGGGCAGGTAGCCTGCAACAACGGTGTCATCGGCGGCAGCCGCAGCGGCAGGCTCCTCGGCAAATGCGCCGACACTCATGGGGATGGCAAGGGACAGCACCAGGGCTGCGGCAATGGCCTGACGGCCCAGCATTGTATTCAGAATCTTCATAAGAAATATACCTCCTGTACTATGGACGAAAAACCGCCCGTTCTGTAATGAATACGGAACGGGCGGCTTGTTTATTGCAGGGGGAAGGAAATTTTTATGGAACGTTAAACCCCTCAGTCACGCTCCGCGTGACAGGTCCGGGTTGCGGCACCCAGCATCCACTTCGTGTTGTAAACAACACTTGTGTCTTGCTGGCCGCGGCCCCAACAGCAACGCCCTTTATCCGCCACTGGCGGCGGTTGTTACTGTTGCCCCTAATAGTGGGGCCCTTGGCATAAAGGAGAACTCGCAGGGCTTTCCGCAACGCCAGAGCCGCCCCTACTAGGGGCGGTGGCAATGCGAAGCATTGACGGTGGGGTTTAACCTTCCCGGTTCAGGATCTCCATGAATTCGTCGCCGGTGATGGTCTCCTTCTGGTACAGATACTGGGCCAGCTCATCCAGCTTTGCGCGGTTGTCGGTCAGGATCTGCACAGCCTTGGCGTGCTGGGCCTTGACCAGCTCCACCACCTTCTGGTCGATCTCACACTGGGTCTGGGCAGAGCAGGCAAGGGAAGTGTCGCCGCCCAGATACTGGTTGTTGACGGTCTCCAGTGCCACCATGTCAAACTCGTCGCTCATGCCGTAGCGGGTCAGCATGGCGCGGGCCAGCTTGGTGGCCTGCTCGATATCATTGGAAGCGCCGGTGGTGATGGAGTGGAACACCACTTCCTCGGCGGCACGTCCGCCGGTGAGGGTGGCGATCTTGTTTTCCAGCTCCTCCTTGTTCATCAGGTAGTGGTTGCCCTCGTCCATCTGCATGGTGTAACCCAGAGCACCCGAGGTGCGGGGGATGATGGTGATCTTCCGTACGGGGGCGGAGTGGGTCTGCTTGGCGGCGACCAGAGCGTGGCCGATCTCATGGTAGGCTACGATGCACTTTTCGTGGTCGGTCAGGATGGAGTTTTTCTTCTGGTAGCCTGCAATGACCACCTCAATGCTCTCCTCCAGGTCGGATTGGGTCACGCTCTTGCGGCCCGCGCGGACGGCCCGCAGCGCGGCCTCGTTGACGATGTTGGCCAGCTCGGCACCGGACGCGCCGGAGGCCATCCGGGCCACGGTGGTAAAGTCGATGCCCGGGGCCAGCGCGACCTTCTTAGCGTGGACCCTCAGGATCTCCTCGCGGCCCTTGAGGTCGGGCAACTCCACGGGCACTCGGCGGTCAAAGCGGCCGGGGCGGGTCAGGGCAGGGTCAAGGGATTCGGGACGGTTGGTGGCGGCCAGAATGATGACACCGGTGTTGCCCTCAAAGCCGTCCATTTCGGTCAGCAGCTGGTTCAGGGTCTGCTCGCGCTCATCGTTGCCGCCGTACTGGCCGCCGCTGCGCTTTTGGCCAATGGCATCGATCTCATCAATAAACACGATGCAGGGCGCTTTCTCCTTGGCCTGCTTGAACAGGTCGCGCACCTTGGAGGCACCCATGCCCACGAACATCTCCACGAACTCGGAGCCGGAGATGGAGAAGAAGGGCACGTTGGACTCACCGGCCACAGCCTTGGCCAGCATGGTCTTGCCGGTGCCCGGAGGGCCCACCAGCAGGATGCCCTTGGGCATCTTGGCACCAATGCTCTCATACTTGCTGGGGTCGTGCAGATAGTTGACAACTTCCTGTAAGTTTTCCTTGGCCTCGTCCTCGCCGGCCACATCCGCAAAGCGGATGCCTGCCGTGGACTGCACATAGACCTTGGCGTTGGATTTGCCCATGCCGCCAAACATCATGGAGCCCGGGCCGCCGCCGGCCTTTTCCATCAGCTTTTTGTTCATCTGGTTGCCGATGGCCGAGAACAGGATGATGGGCAGGACGAACCAGATCAAAAAGCTCAGCACCGGCGAGGACTGTTCCACGATCTCGCTGGAGAAGGTGGCTCCGGCATCGTACAGCCGCTCGGTCAGGCCGGTGTCGTTCATCAGGCCGGTCCTGTAGACCTGCGTCTCGTCCTTATCGGTAAAGATGATCTGGTTGGATTCAATGTCCACACGGCCGATGTTCTTCTCCTCAGTCATGGTCATAAAGGTGCCGTAGTCCACCTCTTTGATCTGGCGCTCCTCCATCCACGGCAGCAGCACAAGGTTGAGGAGCAGCAGCATCAGCAGCACGAGGGCGTAATAGATCGCCAACGGCTTGCGCGGTGTCTTGACTTCTTTCATAGGATTTCCTCCTCGGTAAACGGCCTCGCCCTCTCAGTCTGCTTCGCAGCCAGCTCTCCCAAAGGGAGAGCCTTTGACAAATCGGTCAGGGGCCTTATTCTTTCGGTAAGCTTATCTTAACACAACGAAAATTAACAAAAAAGCTTTTCGAGGGCTTGTTTCCAAAAACTTCCCAGATTCTTAACAAACCCCGAAGCCTGGCGGGAGGGAAGCGTGGGCATCCCCCGCTTTCCCAGCGCTCTACGATTCGATGCAGAAAGCGCAAAATTTGGAAAATTGTGCCGTCCCTGATGTGAATTTGTTTCATTTTTGATATGAGCCAAACTTCTTGACAGCAAATCCGACGTTTGGTACAATAAGCTCACTTTGAAACACAAAGACCAAATGCGTTGACGGGGAAAAAACGATCTTCTTCTGCTTCAGAGAGCTGCCGGGTGGTGCAAGGCAGTGCGGAGGGTTTCGGCTACTGGCCCCTGAGCGGCAGAGCTGAACGGAGAGTAGGCTCTGACGGATGCCCACCGTTATCGGGGCAGCGATTCGCCGCCAAAAGCTGATCGTGTGAGTGGCTGGTTTTCCAGCAAAGAGAGTGGTACCACGGGTGCTCTGTTAGAAAAAATGACAGGCCCTCGTCTCTCAAGGCTTATCGCCTTGGAGACGAGGGCCTTTTACTTTAATTTTAAAAAAGTGCAGGATCTGGAGGAAACGAGAATGATGGACGCAACCAAGTACGCACCGGGATATTACCCTGTCCCTGCCGGTTATGACAGCTGGGTGAAGAAGGATCACATTGAAAAGGCCCCGGCCTGGTGCAGTGTGGATCTGCGCGACGGCAATCAGGCTCTGATCGTGCCCATGAGTCTGGAGGAAAAGCTGGAGTTCTTCCAGATGCTGGTGAAGATCGGTTTCAAGGAGATCGAGGTGGGGTTCCCCGCCGCCAGCGATACCGAGTACGAGTTCCTGCGTACCCTGATCGAGAAAAACATGATCCCGGAGGACGTGACCGTGCAGGTGCTGACCCAGTGCCGCGACCACATCATCCGCAAGACCTTTGAGGCTGTCAAGGGTGCCCCCCGCGCGGTGATCCACTTCTACAACTCCACCTCCGTGGCCCAGCGCGAGCAGGTGTTCCATAAGAGCAGGGAAGAGATCAAGAAGATCGCCACCGACGGCGCAAAGCTGGTCAAACAGCTGAGCCAGGAATATGAGGGCAACTTCCTGTTTGAGTACAGCCCCGAGAGCTTTACCGGCACCGAGGTGGACTATGCTGTGGAGGTCTGCAACGCAGTGCTGGACATCATGCAGCCTACGCCTGACCGCCCCATGATCATCAACCTGCCCGTTACAGTCGAAATGAGTATGCCCCATGTCTACGCCAACCAGATCGAGTATTGCGACAAGCACCTCAAGTACCGTGACAGCGTGATCATCTCCACCCATCCCCACAACGACCGCGGCACCGGTGTTGCCTGCGCCGAAATGGCCGTTCTGGCCGGTGCTCAGCGCGTGGAGTGCTGCCTGTTCGGCAACGGTGAGCGTACCGGCAATGTGGATGCCGTGACTCTGGCCATGAATCTGTACAGCCACGGCGTAGACCCCAGACTGGACTTTTCCGATATGCCCGAGATCTGCGCTACCTACGAGCGCGTGACCCGGATGCACATCTACGAGCGCACCCCCTACGCCGGTCAGCTGGTGTTTGCAGCCTTCTCGGGCAGCCATCAGGATGCCATTGCAAAGGGCATGGCCTACCGCAAGGAGCGGGGCGAGCACCGCTGGAACTGCCCCTACATCCCCATCGACCCCCACGATATCGGCCGCACCTATGATGCTGATGTCATCCGCATCAACAGCCAGAGCGGCAAGGGCGGCATCGGCTTTGTGCTGGAACAGAACTACGGCTATAACCTGCCCCCCAAGATGCGCGAGGTGCTGGGCTACAAGGTCAAGAGCGTGTCCGACCACAGCCACAAGGAGCTGAGTGCAGGCGAGGTGCTCCGCATCTTCGAGGAGAGCTTCCTCAACCGCGAAAAGCCCCTCCGTGTGGTGGAGGCCCACTTCGCACAGGTCAACGGCATTACCGCCACGGTCACCCTGGACCTGAACGGTCAGCGCAAGGTGGTCACTTCGGTGGGCAATGGTCGTCTGGATGCTGTGGCCAACGCCATCCAGAGCGCCACCGGGATGGATTTCCATCTGGAAAGCTACTCGGAGCACAGCCTGGACGAGGGCAGCACCTCCCGTGCAGCTTCCTATGTGGGCCTTGCCTGGGGGGATGGCAGCATGACCTGGGGTGCCGGCACCGACACCGATATCATCGTCGCCGGCATCAAGGC
>PPYF01103590.1_pt1 | contig 18510 bp, 19 predicted proteins | sample 1559871 | NCBI WGS metagenome assembly PPYF01 (sample SAMN08240021, study PRJNA423297) | Human gut metagenome, whole genome shotgun sequencing project. | reverse complement strand
CAAAAGGACCAGTTACACTCGACGAAGACAGAAACATCGTACTCCTTATCAAGAATAAGGATACTCAGAGTATTAAGGTGACTGTAAACAATGAGGGCAACTCTTCTACAAAGACTTATAAACTTACTGGATTGACTTTAGAGGGAAAATAAAGGAGAAAATTCAAAATGGCAAAATTTTATGGAAAAATCGGCTATGCTGTGAGAATGGAAATTCGTCCGGGTGTTTGGGATGATGAAATTACTGAACGGGAATATTTTGGAGATTTGCTTCGGAATACCAGCCGGTATCAAACTTCCGATAAGCTCAATGACGACGTCAATATTTCAAACGAAATCAGTATTGTAGCCGATCCTTTTGCCTATCAGAATTTTCATGCAATGCGGTATGTCGAGTTTATGGGAGCTAAATGGAAAATTTCCAGTGTCGAAGTTCAGTATCCGCGTTTGATCTTGACAGTAGGAGGTGTGTATAATGATTGACCGACGAATCAAGTTTCATGGACTATTGTGCGAGATTTTATCTTGTCCCATAGAAGGTGAAAGATGTCGATGCTATTTTCAGCCGCCAGAATCTGTTAAGATGAGTTACCCCGCCATTGTATATAGTCTTGATGATATTGATAAGACATATGCAAACGACGGGGTATATTTATCTAAGCGAAGATATACCATTGTGGTTATCGATAAAGATCCGGATACGAACCTTGTACAGAAAGTAACGAATTTACCAATGAGCCGGTTTGACCGGCATTTCAAAAAAGATAATCTGAACCACTATATTTTTAATGTATATTTTTAAGATTGGAGGAATAATTCAATGAAACTTGTTTGGGATAAAGTTGGAGAACGGTTTTACGAAACCGGTTGTGATCATGGAGTTCTTTATCCGATTCAGACTGGTGGAAAATACAACAAGGGTGTTGCATGGAATGGTCTGAGTGCGGTGACGGAGAGTCCGTCTGGAGCAGAACCTTCGCCGATCTATGCTGATAACATCAAATATCTGAATATGATGTCGGCAGAAGATTTTGGGGGGACAATTGAAGCATATACTTATCCGGATGAATTCGCAGAATGTGACGGTTCTGTAGAGATTGCTCCAGGTGTGTTTGCGGGGCAGCAGAGTAGAAAACAGTTTGGTCTTTCTTATCGTACCATTCTGGGAAATGATGTCGATTCAGATGACTATGGTTATAAACTTCATCTGGTGTATGGATGTCTGGCTTCTCCTTCAGAGAAAGGTTATCAGACCAAAAATGACAGCCCGGAACCTATTGCACTTTCTTGGGAGTTTAGTACAACTCCTGCGGAGATTTCAAAACTGATTGAAGGAAAGAGAATCAAGCCAACAGCTATTCTTACTTTCGATTCTACCAGAGTAAATGCTAAGAATTTAGCTGAGTTGGAAGAAATTCTTTATGGTAAAGATCCGACTTCTCCAGAAGGAGATGATGGCGTTGAGCCACGACTTCCGTTACCGGATGAAGTAATCGAGATTATGTCAAAGGACGAAGACAGAAACATCGTACTCCTTATCAAGAATAAGGATACTCAGAGTATTAAGGTAACAATCACGCATGACAAGGAAAGCATTGAGAAGACTTATGGTCTTTCTGGACTGACCTTGGAAAGAGAATAAATTACAGGGAGCCTCGTATTCAATGTGCGGGGCTTCTTTTTATTTGAAAGGAGAAAAAATTATGTTGAAAAAAACTATTCCCTATATTGATCTGAACGGCGTTGAAAGAAAAGAGGATTTTTATTTTCATCTGTCAAAGCCGGAAATTGTCAAGATGCAGACAAGTGTGAAGGGCGGCTATGACGTACAGCTTAAAAGTATTGGTGCCGGTGCTGATGGCGGTCAGATTATGGAATTCTTCGAGGATCTTATTAAGAAGGCTTACGGTGTAAAGAGCGAGGATGGTCGTCGCTTTATGAAGTCTGAGGAGATTTCCAGATCCTTTATGGAATCACCTGCTTATGAGATCTTGTTTGAAGAGTTAGTTACAAACGATAAGGCAGCAGCGGATTTTGTGAACGCAGTAATGAACGTTGGCAATTCTGCTGCAACTCCGATGATTTCCACAAATACTCAGAACTAAAGGGAGGTAAGAGATGCTCCGAATCACAATACCATCCACGGAATTTTGGGATGAGGCGAAGCAAGAGTTTGTTTACACAAAGGCTCAGACCTTGCAATTGGAGCATTCTCTTGTTTCTCTTTCAAAATGGGAATCGAGATGGAATAAACCATTTCTGACAAAGCAGGAAAAAACATTAGAAGAAACCATTGACTATGTAAAATGCATGACTCTTACACAGAATGTGAAACCGGAAGTTTACAACTATCTGACAAACAGTAATATCAATGAAGTTAATCGATATATTGCTCTTCCAATGACGGCTACTCAGTTTTTTGAGGAGAAGAAAAGCCCTGGAAGCAAAGAGCAAATTACGGCTGAACTTGTTTACTATTGGATGATCGTCTTAAACATTCCGTTTGAGTGTCAGAAATGGCATCTCAATAAACTTTTTACGCTGATAAGAGTCTGTGATATAAAGAGCAGACCGCCGAAGAAACATAGCCGCAGAGAAATTATGAAACGAAATGCGGCATTAAATGCGGCTCGAAAGAAAAAATGGAACACGAAAGGGTGAGAAGATGAAGAAAGGAATTGATATTTCTTACTGGCAGGGAAAAGTAGATTTTTCTAAAGTTTCCAAAAGTGTAGAATTCGTAATTCTCAGGGAAGGATACCGGATGACAATTGACAAACGATTTTTGGAATATGTGCAAGGTTGTAAAGGAAATAGCATTCCGATTCATGGAGTTTATCATTTCTGTTACGCAACTTCCACAGTTGGAGCGGAAGAAGAAGCGGCTTCTTGTATTGCAAACATGCGGAAAGCTGGGTTGGGAAAAGATGTGATCGTATTCTTTGATTTTGAATATGACACTGTTAAGAAAGCGGCTGAGCAGGGAATTACATTAGGAAAATCAGAATGTATTGCTTTCACAAAAGCGTTCTGTTCCTATGTGGAGAGTCAGGGTTATAAAGCTGGAGTATATACAAATCTGGATTATTACCAGAATATGTATGACAAAGAAACATTGGACAAGTATATATTATGGCTTGCTGATTATACCGGTAATCCAGATGTGAAATGCACATATCAGCAATATACAAGCAGTGGTAAGGTTCCTGGTATTAACGGAAATGTAGATATGAATTACTTTTTTGGAGAAAAACAGGAGGAAGAGCAGATGAGAAAAACAGCACAAGATGTGTTGAATGTGATGCGAAGCTGGCTGGGTTATAACGAAGTAAACGGAAAATTCAGACAGATTATCGATTTATACAATTCTGTAAAACCCCTTCCGAGAGGTTACGCAGTACAGTATCATGACGAATGGTGTGATACTACAGTATCAGCAGCCGGAATCAAAGCCGAATGTTCAGATTTGATTGGACGAGAATGTGGATGCGAACAACACGTTAAGATTTTTCAGAGTATGGGAATCTGGATTGAAGACGGAACAATTGTGCCGAAACCTGGCGATATTATCCTCTATAACTGGGGTCAGTCTTATCAGCCAAATAACGGATACTCAGATCATATCGGTTTTGTAGAGAGTGTTTCTGGAGGTCAGATTACCTGTATCGAAGGAAATAAAGGAGAAGCCGTTGCAAGGCGTGTTATTTCTGTTGGAAATGGAAATATCAGGGGGTATGCAAGACCAAGATACAGCGGTGCAGGAACCACTCCAAGTAACCCGGTTACACCGCCGGCATCTGGAGACGGAAGTCTGAGCAAAAATGTAGCATGGTACGGAGTGGTAAATACAGGAACGCTGAATGTTCGCACATGGGCAGGAACAGAAAATTCACAGTTGAAATCTTATCCGACACTTTCGCAGGGAACTAAAGTTGGTGTTTGCGAAACGGTGAAGGATAAAAATGGAGATCCTTGGTATTACATTAAAATCACAGGAAATAAAGGCGAAAAATATGGTTTTGTTGCGGCAGCATATATTACAAAGCAGTCTTCCAGCAAGCCGAATGCAGATACAACCGTTTCAGATGATGGCGTAATTACCAAAACACCACAATGGGTAGGAAAGGTAATCGCTGATGTTCTTAATGTCCGCACATGGGCAGGAACGAATAATCCACTGATTAAATCATGGCCTCGACTTGGCTACGGGAATTTAGTGGATGTTTGTGATGTTGTGAATGCTCCAGATGGTTCCCGATGGTATTACATCAGAATTGATGGAAGAATCTATGGCTTTGTTCATTCGGCATATATCGAAAAGGCATAAGCAGATAGGTAGGTATTGTATGATCAAATTCAGACAAAAGGGCGACTTTTCCAAGCTGACTCGATTTTTGGAAAGAGCAAAAGAGGCAGTTCGTATTGGAGACTTAGATAAGTTTGGTAAAGAGGGAGTAGCCGCCCTTGCGTCTGCAACACCTGTGGATTCTGGGGAAACGGCGAGTTCCTGGTATTACGAGATTGAGAATCGAAAAGGTTCTGTAACGATTTCGTTTCATAATTCAAATATTCAAAATGGAGTTCCAATCGCTATTATTTTGCAATACGGGCATGGAACTCGAAACGGCGGCTGGGTACAGGGGCGAGATTACATCAATCCTGCTATCCAGCCTATTTTTGACAAAATTGCAAATAACGCATGGGAGGAGGTTATTAAGCCATGAGCAGGACAATTGATGAAAGAGTTGTCGAAATGCGATTTGATAATAAACAATTTGAGCAGAATGTTCAAACCAGCATATCGTCAATCGAAAAGCTCGAAAAAAGCTTAAATCTCAAAGGTGCCTCCAAGGGATTAGAGGATGTCAATGTTGCAGCCAAAAACTGTAATATGACGCCGCTTTCCAATGCGGTTGAAACAGTAAAAATGCGTTTCTCTGCACTCGAAGTCATGGCGATGACGGCGTTGTCGAACATTACGAATTCCGCATTAAATGCCGGTAAAAATATTGTTTCGGCATTAACAATCGATCCGATTAAGATGGGCTTCCAAGAATACGAAACGCAGATTAACGCAGTTCAGACAATTCTTGCCAATACGCAGAGTAAAGGAACAACGATTGACCAGGTAAATGCCGCGCTTGATGAGCTGAACAAATATGCAGATCAGACTATTTACAATTTTACGGAAATGACCCGTAATATTGGTACTTTTACGGCTGCGGGCGTGGATTTGGATAAATCAGTAACCTCTATCAAAGGTATTGCGAACCTGGCAGCGGTTTCTGGTTCCAATGCTCAGCAGGCAAGCACTGCCATGTATCAGCTTTCACAGGCGATTGCGGCGGGAAAAGTTAGCTTGCAAGACTGGAACTCCGTTGTAAATGCGGGAATGGGCGGTCAGTTATTTCAAGACGCGTTGAAACGAACTGCTGAACATTTTGGCGTCAACATGGATGCAATGATTGAAAAGTATGGCTCATTCCGAGCATCTTTGACTGAAGGCGAATGGCTGACAACAGAAGTTCTGACTGAAACATTGACTCAGTTATCGGGAGCCTATTCCGAAGCAGATCTTATTGCGCAGGGTTATACAGAGGAACAGGCTAGAGAAATTACAGAACTTGCCAAAACAGCACTGGATGCAGCTACGAAAGTAAAAACATTTACACAGTTGTGGGATACACTGAAAGAGTCGGTTCAGTCTGGATGGACGCAAAGCTGGGAAATCATCATTGGTGATTTCGAAGAGGCAAAAGAGCTTCTAACCGAAGTAAGTAATTCCTTGGGTAACATGGTAAATGCTTCCGCTGAAGCACGAAATAAAATGTTACAGGATTGGAAAGAGCTTGGAGGTAGAACTGCACTGATTGAAGCTGTACGAAATGCCTTCGAAGGTGTTTTGAATATTGTAAAGCCGGTTAAAGAAGCATTTAGAGAGGTATTCCCCCCAATGACTGGAGAACAGCTTTACAATCTTACAGTCGGGCTACAAGAACTTACAGAAAAATTCAAAATAGGTGAAGAAACGGCGAATAACCTGAAGAGAACATTCAAAGGGGTATTCGCTTTATTTGATATCGGACTTCAAGGAATTAAAGCACTAGTTGGCGGATTTGCCGATTTGATTGGTTATGTGGCTCCGGCAGGGGATGGTATTCTTGGCTTTACAGCGGGAATCGGAGATTTCATTGTCGGCATTGATGAAGCTATTAAATCATCTGATGCGTTCAACAAAGCCATAGAAGGAATTGGAAATTTCTTGAAACCGATTGCTGATGGTGTGAAGACTTTTGTAAAAACAATTGCGGATGCTTTCAGCGAATTTGCGAATGTTGATACCAGTGGACTCGATAATTTTGCGGACAAGGTACAGACTCGATTTGAACCGTTTGTAGAATTAGGCGAATTGGTAAAGAAGGCATTTGAAGGGATTATCGGGATTGTCGAGAAGGCATCTCCTGTTTTATCGAAGCTGGGTTCTATTGTTGCGAACGCATTTGGAAACCTCGGAGAAGCGATTCTCACAGCGTTTGATACTGCGAGCTTTGATCCGATTTTGGACTTGATCAATACTGGATTGTTTTCTGCAATTCTGATTGGAGTGAAGAAGTTTATCAACTCTTTATCGGAAATCACAGAAAATGGCGGAGGAATACTTGGTTCGTTCAAAGATATTTTGGATGGAGTCAAGGGAAGTTTAGAAGCATGGCAATCAAGTCTGAAAGCTGGAACTCTTCTTAAAATTGCTGGTGCGATGGCGATTTTGACAGCGGCAATAGTTGCATTATCGCTTGTCGATTCGGGGAAACTGAACGCCTCCTTAGGTGCTTTGAGTGTTCTATTTGTTGAGTTGCTTGGCTCTATGGCTATTTTTGAAAAGATAATGAATGGCGTAGCAATCAAAGGAATGGGGCAGTTGACTATTGCGATGATTGGACTGTCTACTGCTGTTCTTATTCTTGCCGGAGCAGTGCAGAAATTATCCGGTTTGGATTGGGATGGACTTCTGAAAGGATTAGTCGGCGTTGCTGGGTTATCTGCTATTCTGGTGACGTCTGCAACAGCACTTTCCAAAACATCGAAAGGGCTAATAAAAGGTTCTGCTGGTTTGGTAGTATTTGCAGCAGCGATTCGAGTGCTTGTGGGAGCAGTTGAAGATTTGGGAGCGTTAGATGCAGGATCTTTGGCGAAAGGTCTGATTGGAGTTGGCGTTCTTTGCACCGAACTGGCGTTATTCCTGAAAACTACGGATTTGGATGGGATGGGTGTTCTGAAAGGAACCGGTTTAGTTCTTCTTGCGGCATCCATCAATATTCTGGCGGATGCAGTTGGAGCATTTGGCACTTTGGATATTTCCAGTCTTTTGAAGGGATTATCTGCGGTTGCAGTGGTTCTTACAGAACTGGCAGTATTCACCAAAGTTACGGCTAATGCGAAGCATGTGATTTCAACAGCTACAGCAATGACTATTCTTGGAGCAGCCATGCTTGTGTTTGGAGAAGCAGTAGAAAAGATGGGAAACTTGTCCTGGGGAGAGATTGGACGAGGTCTTACAACAATGGCTGGTTCTTTGGCGGCTGTAACAGTTGCGATGAATCTTCTTCCGAAGGGAATGATGTCGAAAGCGACTGGAATGGTGGAAGTTGGTGCGGCATTACTCATCATCGGTGAAGCGGTCCGAAATATGGGTGGAATGTCTTGGGAAGAAATCGCCAGAGGTTTAGTGACCCTTGCCGGTTCCATGACCATTCTTGTTGTGGCACTCAATGCGATGAGAGGAGCACTTCCGGGTGCGGCGGCTGTTCTCACAGTATCCGCAGCACTGGCTGTATTTACTCCAGTTATCAAGACATTGGGAAATATGTCTTGGGAGAGCATTGCCAAAGGCTTGGTGGCACTAGCTGGTTCTTTCACTGTACTTGGTGTTGCTGGAGTTGTGTTAGGACCGCTGACGCCGGCTATTCTCGGACTTTCAGCCGCTATTGCTGTATTAGGGGTAGGGTGTCTGGCCGCAGGTGCCGGTATTCTCGCATTTTCTACTGGACTTTCTGCTTTGGCAGTATCAGGGGCAGCGGGAGCGGCATCCCTTGTGGTGGCAGTATCCAGTATTCTTAGTCTGATTCCATTACTGTTTGAAGCAATTGGAGAAGGAATTCTTTCTCTTGCTGGTGTAATCGCGAATGGAGGACCGGCTATTGCCGAGGCATTTACCGTATTGGTTCTTGCTGCTGTCGAGGCGTTGGTTACGGCTACTCCGGCAGTTGTGGATGGACTGTTTGTCTTGATTGACAGCGTACTTTCGGCTCTGGTTGAGCATACACCGACCATCGTGGAGCAGTTATTCGATATTCTAATCGGAATCATTCAAGCTATCACAACGAAGCTTCCGGAATTGATTAAAGCCGGTGTTGAATTATTGATGGCTTTCTTCGACGGGGTAATCGACGCTTTGAGTGGTATTGATGTGAATGTACTCGTTAAAGGAATCGCCGGAATTGGCTTACTCTCAGCAATCATGCTCGCTCTCAGTGCTGTTGCATCTTTGGTACCGGGTGCTATGATTGGCGTTCTCGGAATGGGTGCAGTCATCGCAGAGTTGGCATTGGTTCTGGCGGCGGTCGGGGCTTTGGCTCAAATACCCGGATTGGAATGGCTCATTGGAGAAGGCGGAAAGCTGTTACAGGGAATTGGTACCGCTATCGGTCAATTTGTAGGTGGTATTGTCGGAGGATTTATGTCTGGAGTTTCCAGTCAGTTTCCGCAAATCGGAGCAGACCTTTCTGCATTTATGATAAATGTGCGGCCTTTCATTGAAGGTGCTACACAGCTTAATCCTTCTATGTTAGACGGTGTAAAAGCATTAGCGGAAACCATTCTTATTCTGACTGCGGCTGATATTCTGAACGGATTGACTTCTTGGCTTACGGGAGGATCTTCCCTGAGCGATTTCGCTACTCAACTCGTTCCGTTTGGCGAAGCAATGCGGGATTTTTCTATTGCTATTGCTGGTATGGATGGGGAATTAGTGGCGAATGCAGCTACAGCCGGAAGAACACTTGCTGAGATGGCATCAACTCTTCCGAATTCTGGAGGAGTAATCGGGTTCTTTACAGGTGAGAATGATATGAGCGCTTTCGGCGCACAGCTTATTCCATTTGGCGAGGCGATGATGGGATTTGCATCCGCGGTACAGGGATTGGATGCCGATGCTGTAACTAACGCTTCCATTGCCGGTAAAGCTATGGCAGAGATGGCAACCACGATTCCGAATTCTGGCGGCGTAGTAGGTTTCTTTGCCGGAGAAAATGACATGGATGCATTTGGCGAGCAGCTTATTCCCTTTGGTGAGGCGATGATGTTGTTCTCACAAGCAGTAAGAGGTTTGGATGCAAATGTAATTGTGGAGTCTGCTACAGCAGGAAAAGCTTTGATTGAATTGGCAAACACGGTTCCAAATAGCGGCGGTGTCGTTGGATTCTTTACTGGAGAGAATGACATGGGTGCATTTGGAGAAAATCTGGTACCGTTTGGTAAGGCGATGAAGTCCTACTCCGATGCGATTGCCGGTATCGATGTGGAAGCGGTTACGAATTCTGCAACGGCTGGAAAAGCGGTGGTTGAACTGGCAAATACTTTACCGAATACTGGTGGATTGGTGAGTTGGTTTACCGGAGACAACGATATTGCCTCTTTTGGGACAAGTCTTGTTTCCTTTGGTAAGAATTTTGCACAGTATTCCAACTATATGAAAAATGTAGACGCGAATATTGTTACTGCTACAACCAATGCTGCGACCTCTATTGTCGAACTTCAGAAAAGTCTTCCAAAAGAAGGTGGATGGTTCTCTGATGATATGACACTTTCCAGCTTCGGTAGTGACATGGCATCGTTTGGTTCCTATTTCGGCAATTATTACAACAGTATCAGCGGTATTGATACAACTCTGCTGTCTAGTGTAATTACCCAGACGAATCGCCTTGTGAGTATGGCTAATGGGATGGTTGGTCTGGACACAAGTGGTATGACTTCTTTCAGTTCCGCGTTGACAACTCTCGGGGAAACCGGTGTAACTGGATTTATCAATGCATTCAATAATGCAGGAACTCGGGTAACAACAGCAGCATCGAGTATGTTGGCATCTTTTATCAACGGAGCAAATGCGAAGAAATCTGAACTGACAACAACATTCATAACCCTAGTTCAAGCTGTATTGACAGCAATTAACGGAAAACAGGGAGAATTTCAAACTAGCGGTTCTACACTCATGGTTAAGTTTATTGCGGGTGTTAGAAGTAAGGATAGTGAACTCAGAACCGCTTTTACAACTACGCTGAGTGGTGCCATAACTGCTATCAAAGATTATTATGGTGAGTTCAAATCTGCTGGCTCATATTTGGTCGATGGTTTTTGTAATGGTATAAGCGAAAATACTTGGAAAGCAGAGGCAAAAGCAAGAGCAATGGCAGCCGCGGCAGCAGAAGCGGCGGAAGACGAATTGGATGAACATTCCCCTTCCAAACGTTTTTATGGAATTGGTGACTTTGCGGGAATCGGTTTTATAAACGCATTGATTGATAACGTTTCAAAAGCTGGTAAAGCCGGACGGGAAATTGCCAAATCTTCTATTGATGGATTGAATGATGTCATTTCCAGAATTGCGGATTATGTAGACGCAGATATGGACGTTCAACCTACTATTCGACCAGTGCTTGATCTATCTGCTGTTGAAGCAGGGACTGGGCGATTGAATACTTTGTTCAGTCGTAATCAGGCTTTGTCCGTTAGCACTGGAATGAATGAGCGGGTTTCAGAGATGGAAGTTCAAAATGGAGAAAGTTCTTCTGCGGGGAACACCTATCAATTCACACAAAATAATTATTCGCCTAAGGCTTTGTCGAGAATTGATATTTATCGACAGACAAAGAATCAATTTTCGGCGATGAAAGGGCTGGTGAGTAATACATGATTAGAGCAGTAACGGTAACTAATTATTTAGGAGAATCCAAGAGATTTGAATTAGCGTTCCCGGAAAAATCCGGGTTCGCTGTTCAATCGATAAGCGGATTAGGACCGAGCAAAGCTGATATTAACACGACTGAAATTTCTACGAATGATGGATCACTGTATAACTCAGCAAGAGTGAATTCCAGAAATATTGTTATGTCTTTAAAACTGATGTTTACCCCTCAGATCGAAGACACAAGACAAGACTCCTACAAATACTTTCCGATAAAGAAGAGAGTGACGCTTCTCATCGAGACAGATAACCGCATTTGTGAGACTTACGGCTATGTGGAATCGAATGAGCCGGATATTTTCAGCAGCGATGAAACGACACAAATTTCCATCGTGTGTCCCGATCCTTATTTTTATTCTGCTGGTCCGGATGGAACCAACACAACTATCTTTTAGATAAGTTAGAGAAACTAACTGGTTCTGGAATGGTTGCAGGTGATGAAATCATCATTTCAACGATTAAAGGTGATAAATCAATTACACTTCTTCGAAATGGTATTTATACCAATATTTTAAACTGTCTTGACAAAGACTCAGATTGGTTTCAGTTATCCAAAGGCGATAACATTTTTGCTTATGTGGTTGAAGAAGGAACGACCAATGTACAGTTTAAGATTGAAAACCGGACAGCATTTGAGGGGGTATAGTTATGGAATTGATTGTTCTGGATACTTCTTTGAAAATGCTTTCAGTGCTTGATACCTTCGAGTCGCTTATATGGACGGAGCGGTATTCCGCCTATGGTGATTTTGAGGTATATACAAGCATCAACGATTCTATTCTTGAAATCCTGAAAGACGACTACTATCTCTGGCTGAAAGAATCCGACCAGACTATGATTGTCGAGGATAGAAAGATTGAATCAGATGCCGAAAACGGAAACCATTTCACAGTCACCGGAAGGTCATTGGAATCCATTTTGGAACGCCGCATTATTTGGAAACAAACGATTCTAAGCGGAAACTTTCAAAATGGAATTAAAAAGCTGTTGGATGAGAATATCATCAATCCTTCTGATGCTTCTCGAAAGGTGGAAAGATTGATATTCGAAGCATCAACAGATCCGGCGATTACTGGGTTGACGGTAGATGCACAGTTTACCGGAGATAATCTGTATGATGCCATAAAAAAGCTGTGCGATTCCAAGAATATCGGTTTCCGAATCAAGCTGTCCGACGATAACAAATTCGTTTTTAAACTCTATGCCGGTGCAGACCGTTCTTACGATCAGTTCACGAATCCATATGTCATCTTTTCTCCCAAGTTTGAGAATGTAATCAATACCAATTATCTGGAATCAAAGAAGACTTTAAAAACTGTTACTTTGGTTGCCGGAGAGGGAGAAGGGGCTGATCGGAAGACTACAACTGTAGCTTGTTCGTCTGGAGCCGGAACAGGTTTGAATCGAAGGGAACTTTACACAGATGCCAGAGATGTTTCTTCGACCGTGGATAATGAAACATTAACGGATGCTGAGTATAAAGCACAGCTTTCTCAAAGAGGTTTGGAAAATCTGGCTGAGAACATCGCAACTAAATCGTTTGAGGGAAAGGTTGAAACGACAAGAATGTACCGATATGGAGAGGATTTCTTCTTAGGAGACATGGTCCAGATTGTGAACGAATACGGCATTGAGGGAAAAGCCCGTGTCACAGAATTTATTCGTTCCCAGAGCAAAGAAGGACTTGATTCGTATCCGACATTCGTTACCGTAGAATAGCAGGAAAGGGGTGAAGAAAAATGAGTGTCACTTATGGGTTCTATAACTCAAAGAACAAAGACCGGCGATATGACGCCATTCAAATGTCCAGTATTTTTGACGGAATCATTCGTGACGGCATTTTGCAGCATGTTGGGACTGCTATGATGGTAAAAGAGTCTACTGGCATGATGGTGAATGTCGGAATCGGACGGGCATGGTTTAATCATACCTGGACATTGAACGACGCCTTGCTTCCATTAACTGTACCACAGTCAGAAGTAATTCTGAATCGAATTGATGCTGTGATTTTGGAAGTGGATTCTCGAGAATCTGTTCGAGCAAATACCATTAAAATCGTTAAGGGTACACCGGCTACAAATCCGGTAAAACCATCAATGATAAAAACAAATGATCGTTGGCAATATCCATTGGCGTACATTCGAGTAAATTCTGGGGTTACATCCATACGACAGGCGAATATTACTAATACGGTTGGAACATCGGAGTGTCCATTTGTAACAGCGCCTTTGGAGAAGATGTCTATTGATGCGTTGGTTGCTCAGTGGAAAGACCAATGGGATGCTTTTTATGAAAAAGAAACCTCGGACATGGAGGCAACAAATTCTTTCTGGAAAGACCAATGGTCAAAATGGTTTAATGCACAGACAGAAGAAATTCAACAATCCTATCTGGACTGGGAAAAACAGTGGAATGATTGGTATGCGACGCAAACGGCGGATATGCAAGAAACGAATGCCTATTGGAAACAGTTATGGGCGACCTGGTTCAACGAGTACACGAACAATAATACATCCGAAATGGCTGCATGGCGAGAGAACGCCCAAGCTTTATTTGATGAGTGGTTCCAACAGTTGAAAGATACGCTTTCGGAGAACGTAGAGGCGAATCTGGCAAACCAGATATTGGAGTTGCAGGAGCGAACGAAGATTTTAGAAGAAATTGTAGAAGGAATTCGGACAGAATTTACCGTTTACAATAAACTTTATGATAATGGTTACGAGAACCATGACAAGCTTCTTGATTCATCGGACGGAACTATTATTGATAGTGACATAGATCCGATTGTAGCGAGAGCATACTCCAGTTCTTTGATTCTGGATAGTAATGGACAGCCTATTGATGGTCGCGTTATTTTTTGCATTAGATAAAAAAAGGAGGATATGACAAAATGAAAATTACAGATTATGAGAAAGTTCGTCAGTTGGATGAGAGCAATATTGTCTTGATTGATGGTAACAACGGGACTAAAACGATCTTAGTAAGCGATTTCGCAAAGGCTCTGATCGGCCTCATGAATTCAAAAGATTTTATTTCCGGGGTTAATCTGTCAGAGCTTGATCAAATTAAGACTTTGTCTACAAATGACAAGTTTTTAGTTGGAACTGCGGCCGGAAACAAAGCAATTGGTGTCAATGATGCATTGTTTGCTATTCTGGATTCTTTTGTGCCGAAGGAACAGCGCCGAATGATTTACAGAGGGAAAAACCTTGGAAGTGTTGTTACAGAAGAACAGAAGACCAATATTAAAAATGGTACCTTTAAGGGCTTTTTCTTAGGTGATTATTGGACTATCGGAAGCTATACGTGGAGGATTGTGGATTTTGATTACTGGTATGATTGCGGAGATACTGCATTTACAAAACCTCATTTGGTCATTATGCCGGACAAACCACTTTACAATGCACAGATGAACGCGACGAACATCACTACTGGTGGTTATGTAGGTTCTGAAATGTATAAGAAAAATCTCGCTCAGGCGAAAACATTAGCAGCAAGTGCTTTTGGTAATCTGATTCTTTCTCATCGTTTGGGGTTCGTCCGGTATTCCCTATTGGTTAGTTTTAATCCAGGGGCCCTGTGCCCCGAAAAAAAACAGTACGCAGGTGACAGCTATCTGTGCTATAAAAAGAAAAAATGAATGAAAGGTGAATGTCAAAATGGATGATAAGATTTATAAGATTACTCTGGCTGATGGGACAGTGATTGATAATCTGAAACTGAACGGAAACAACTTTATTTCGCCTGTGGAAATTGATGAGACCATTTTTGATGGGAACTGCCTAAATGTCACAATCAATGACGGCGAAAAAGACGATGTCCATACGAATATGGAACTGGTACAGATCACAAAGATGGGAGAGGAGTATTGGTTTATACTTCGTGATGTTCCAGAAAATGAATTGGCTTTTATTAAATTACAGTCGGATATTGAATATATAGCCATGATGTCTGAAATTGAACTGTAAGGAGGAGAGCTGACATGAGACGTAGTAAAAATTTTGACAAAGTAAAACGCTATTATAACATGGGAATGTGGAACGAGATGCGTGTCCGAAATGCCGTGAAAATGAATTGGATCACGGAAGAAGAATTTAAAGAGATTACGGATAAGGATTACGCATGAGTGTCCTAGTGAGCGACCGGACAGAATCCAAATTTGAAGCGATTACTTATTCTGTTGAATTACATGATATGTTAATCGAGCTGATGCAGCGTAGCTTCGGAGTAAAAGATTTGGATCATTTTGTCCGGGTAAAATATGCTTATGGAAAAGAGTCCGCTGAGGATTTTTCCAAGTATAGATATTTGATGCTGAATTATAAAAATCGAATAGATCAGCTAGCTTCTATGCTAACGAGTAACATCCGGGCAGCAAATTCTATATATCCGACCACGCTGCATGAATATGAGAAAAGAAGAGATTATCAAAATACAGCCATAGTAAACTGCGAACAACTCTTAAAAGAGTTACAACGAATCGTTGAGATATTCGAAGTGGATGTTAATCTCTATAGTCGCTATGTTAAAGCTATCGACCGAGAAATCGGATTGATAAAAAAGTGGCGTCAACGAGATAACCGAATCAGGTCACAGTTAAAAGGGTAATGTCTAATTATGCGTCGTTTCTTCGGCTAATTTCGCTAATGTGAACAACAATGGCAATACGAACTACAACAACGCTTCGAACTCTAATGGGGTTCGTCCGGATTCTCTGCCTAACCAACAGAGAAGGAGACATTGTCCTTTCCGAAGGGATAAATAGCAAAGCCGGACGCAATTTACTACGGTAAGTATTGCTAACACGGTGAATGATTTATGAACTATGAGGAGATTGTCTGTGACGCCAACAATTTGTATAGGGCTTATAAGGCCTCTGTCAAAACCAGCAAATGGAAAGAAACAACACAGAAATTCATGATGAATTTTCTGAGGTATATCTTTTCTATTCAAGATGATTTGATAAATCGGACACTTCAAAATGGACCGACACAAGAATTCACGCTGTTTGAGAGAGGTCGAGTAAGACCTATAACAAGTATTCAAATTAGAGATCGTATTATTCGACATGTTTTATGCGATGAGATTTTACTTCCTGAAGTGAAAAAGCATATTATTTATGATAATTGTGCTTCGATAAAAGGAAGAGGAATCTCTCATCAGCGAGATAGATTCGAAGTTCATCTTCGTAAATATTATCGTTTGTATGGGAATGAAGGTTGGATATTGTTTGGAGACTTTTCTAAGTTTTATGACAACATCATTCATGAAATTGCCAAACGAGAATTGTTGAGGCTATTTGATGACGATGAATTTATTGATTGGTTATTAACGCAAATTTTTGACGGGTTTAAAATCGATGTTTCTTACATGACAGACGAAGAATATGCCACATGTATGACAGATACTTTCAATAAGTTGGAGTATAGAAATATTCCAGAGTCAAAGTTGACTGGTGAAAAATGGATGGAGAAATCGGTTAATATTGGCGACCAGCTATCTCAGGTTATTGGAATTTATTATCCATATCGGATCGATAATTATGTCAAGTATGTGCGAAGTCAGAAATTCTATGGAAGATACATGGATGACTGGTATATCATGAACCCGAGCAAAGAAGAATTGTTAGATTTGCTGGATCATATTCATCAGATTGCAGAAGAATATGGAATCCATATCAATAGGAAGAAAACTCGAATTGTGAAGATTTCCAGTACATACAAATTTCTGCAAATCAAATATAGTTTGACCGATTCCGGTAAAGTAATCAAACGAATCAATCCAAAGAGAGTTACTGCGATGCGTAGAAAACTCAAAAGGCTTGCTGTAAAAGTGAAGAATGAGGAAATTTCGTATGAAAATGTAGAAAATATGTTTCGAAGCTGGATGGGTGGTTTTTATAAACTTCTATCCAAAGAACAAAGAAAAAATTTAATAGGTCTTTACGAAGATTTATTTGAAAAATCGATTGAGATTGTCAATAAAAAGATGATTATAGTCGATAAAACAAGATAAATATGGGAGGGTACCTATATGGAGCCATGGTTTCAAATGGTAGCGACGATTGTATGTGCAGTTGTCGCTTCTGATTATCTCTATAAGCCTTATGAAAAAATGGGAGGAAATGGTTCGGCGAAGAAAGTTATGTCGGAAGTCAACAAACTACCCATTCATAAATCAACATATACTCAAAAAAATCAGTAGGAGGAATCAATCATGGAACAGATTATGAATTATGTAAAACCGGAACTGATTGTTGTAGCGATTGTTCTGTATTTCTGCGGAATGGCATTGAAGCAGACACAGGTGGTTAAGGATAAATATATCCCTATGCTTCTGGGGGCAGGAGGAATCGTTCTTTGTGGAATTTGGGTTCTGGCAACATCGCCATTAGGTAACGGTCAGGAGATTGCTATGGCGGTCTTTACAGCAATTGTTCAGGGGATTTTAATGGCAGGTCTCAGTAATTATGTAAATCAGATTATCAAACAGGCAAATAAAAATGAGTAATTAGAGCGGGAAACCGTTCTTTTTTATTTTTAAAAGAGAGGATGATACGAATATGGCTATTAACAAAGTAATTTATGGTGGACGGACACTGATCGATTTAAGTGGCGATACTGTCACTGCTGATAAAATTCTCGATGGATTTACAGCTCATGATAAAAAAGGAGAGACTATCACCGGTACTTGTAAGTACGATGTAGATTCTAGTGATGCGACGGCTGCTGTTGCTGAAATTCTTCAGGGAAAGACCGCTTATGTAAGAGGTAAGAAACTGACTGGTACTATGAAAAACAATAGTGCTGTGGCTGGAACAATTTCTTCTAAGGATGAGCAATATACAGTTCCTCAGGGATATCATGATGGTTCTGGTAAAGTTGGAATTGTAGATACAGAAAAAGAAAAATTGGTTCCTGCTAATATTCGAGAGGGTATTACGTTGCTTGGCGTTGAGGGAACGATGTCCGGAACAGAAGACGCCAAACCACAGGCCAAGACAGTTACACCGAAAACCACAGAACAGACTGTATTACCAGATACTGAAGAAGGATATAACTACTTATCACAGGTTACAGTTGCAGCAATTCCGTATCAGGAAAGTGAAAATCCCGCTGGAGGTACCACGGTAACTATCGGGTAGAAGGGAGGCTTAAATGGCTACAAGTAAAGTCGTTTATAGCGGTAAGACCCTCATAGATCTGACCGAGGATACAATCACAGAGGAAACATTGTTGCGAGGTTATACAGCGCATAAAGCGGACGGTACAAAAATTGTAGGGACCGCATTTAAAGACTACCCTTCGAGATATTCGTTTCTCGATACCCTTCAGGATTCAAAGGGGGAGAATATCCTTGATAAAGCGAATAATGTAATACAAGGTGAAACGGTGTATAAAAAAGTGTAGAAATGTCGTTTATTTCTTGAGTATTCCTACATTTTGCTGGAAGAAATGGCTTAAAATCAAGATTTCCTGTTTCCATCGAGGA
>PPYF01602926.1_pt1 | contig 18514 bp, 19 predicted proteins | sample 1559871 | NCBI WGS metagenome assembly PPYF01 (sample SAMN08240021, study PRJNA423297) | Human gut metagenome, whole genome shotgun sequencing project. | reverse complement strand
TAAATTGAGTGGTTTTGACCTTGATAAAGTGTGATAAGTCCAGTTTTTATGCGGATAACTAGATTTTTATGCTATTTTTCTTTGAAAAAAATATAAATAAAAAAATAATGGTTGAATAAAAAACATCATATATCTAATGGAATAATGTATTAAAGTAGTGAAATCAGTTAAAAATACAATTCCTAAACACAACAAAGTAAAGTGAATATTCACTTTATTCACTCTACTTATTTTCTTATAGCAATATACAACAGAAACAGCTTCTATAATTGAGAAAATAATCCAATGTATAAATTCTATTTTCACAATATTATTCTCCTAAATAATTATTTACCAAAAAGTTTTGAAAAATCAAATCCCATTCTGATTCGACTATCCCCACCAATGATTTTATCTAACTGCTCATCATTCAGTTCTTTAAATTCTACAACTTCCTTTTTTACTACCTCTTTTTTAGCAAACAACTTTTTCATAATTTCTCCTTAATGTTTGTTTTTTGTAAGAAATCTTACAAGGTAATTATACAAAATCTTCATAAATAAATTGAAAAAAACTCTAAACGACACATTTTTACATCTCAAAAGACTTCTTTATTCAGTTATAGAAAAAGGCACGCTTTCCCGTGCCCTTTTCTTATATGATCCCAGCAGGATTCGAACCTGCGACCGTTCGCTTAGAAGGCGAATGCTCTATCCAGCTGAGCTATGAGACCAATGCTCTATCATTTTAACAAAAAAAGCCTATGACGTCAAGATTACTTATGATAGGGACTTCCTTGTTGAATCATAAACGATCGATAAATTTGTTCTACTAAAACTAATCGCATTAACTGATGAGGAAGTGTCAATTTTCCAAAACTCATCAGCAAATTAGCCCTTTTTTTGACAGCAGTAGACAGACCAAGACTCCCACCAATCACAAAAGTAATATCCGAAAATCCACGAACAGTCACATCGCTTAATCTCTTACTGAATTCTTCTGACGGAAATTGTTGCCCTTCAATAGCTAAAGCAATCACAAATTCTTTATCATTAATTTTCGATAAGATACGAGTTCCTTCTTTGTCAAGAATTTGTTGATTTTCTAAGTGACTTGCCTTATCAGGTGTTTTTTCATCTGGAAGTTCAATCATATCAAATTTAGTAAAGCGCCCTAAACGTTTTACATACTCTGCTATTCCATCTTTAAGGTATTTTTCTTTTAATTTTCCAACAGTTACAAGTTTTATTTTCATTTCTCTATTCTACCATATCCACAATTATTTCACACCTTATTCACAGGATAAAAAATAAATTACCTTATAAATGACTTAGAAAATCACAGATTTTAAAAGTTATCCACAATTTGTGGAAAAGATAAAACATTTAAGCTATAATTAAGTTAAATTCTTTATACTTTCAGTAATTGAAATAACTAGGAGGAAGATATGAAAAACTCTTCAAATTTCACAAAAAAATTGTTATTGCTTTTCATGGTCTTAGCTATAGGTTTTATTGGTGGTTTACTTGGAAACTTAACTTCATCTAAATTATCAACAAATAGCTCTACAACGACTAAAGTTAATCAAGTTACTACTGCTTATAAAAATACAAATTCCACAACACAAGCTGTGAGTAAAGTAAAAGATGCTGTTGTATCCGTTATTACCTATGCTAATAATAATTCACAAAACAGTGTGTTTGGAAATGATGATTCAAATAATAACAATGATAATTCTCAACAAGTAGCTAGCGAAGGATCTGGAGTTATTTATAAAAAAGATGGAAAATACGCTTACTTAGTAACCAATACCCACGTTATCAGTGGTGCTAAAAAAGTTGACATTCGTTTAGCAGATGGTAATAAAGTTCCTGGAGAAATTGTAGGGTCAGATACTTATTCTGATATCTCCGTTGTTCGCATTAGTGCTAATAAAGTAAAATCAGTTGCTGAATTTGGAGATTCTAGCAAATTGACTGTTGGTGAGACAGCTATTGCGATTGGAAGTCCACTTGGTTCAAATTATGCTAATACTGTGACTCAAGGAATTATTTCTAGTTTAAATCGTAATGTTTCTCTAAAATCTGAAGACGGACAAACGATTTCAACACAAGCTATTCAAACAGACACAGCTATCAACCCAGGGAACTCTGGTGGACCACTTGTGAATATCCAAGGGCAAGTAATTGGTATTACTTCAAGTAAAATAGCTAGCAACGGCGGAACTTCGGTTGAAGGATTAGGATTCGCTATTCCATCTAATGATGTTATAAACATTATTAACCAGTTAGAAGCAAATGGAACTGTTACACGACCAGCTCTAGGAATCCAAATGATTGACATCACTAATCTGTCTAGTTCAGATCTATCACGCTTAAAACTTCCATCAAAAATAACTAGTGGAGTTGTCGTGCGTTCAGCTCAATCTGGAATGCCAGCTGAAGGAAAACTTCAAAAATATGATGTGATTACAAAAGTAGATGATAAAGAAATTTCTTCAACAAGTGATTTACAATCTGCTTTATACAAACATTCAATTGGTGACAACATAAAAATCACTTTCTATCGTGATGGAAAAGAAACTACTACTACCATTAAGCTTACAAAATCTACAAAAGATTTAGATTCAAATAATTGACACTTTATTAACACATCTTTACAGAATTGTAAAGGTGTGTTATTCTATATAAACATGGAAAAATATCAATATATTGCACTTAAGGACATTCAAACTAATCCTTACCAACCAAGAAAAGAATTTTCAGAAGAAAAAATTACTGAGCTTGCTAATTCTATAAAAGAACATGGGATTATTCAGCCCATTATTGTACGAAAATCTCCGATAATTGGTTATGAATTGCTAGCTGGTGAAAGGCGTTTTAGAGCTGCTAAATTAGCAGGCTTAACAAATATACCAGCTATTATAAAAGAAGTAACAGATGATGAAATGATGAAGCAAGCTATCATTGAAAATTTACAACGAGAAGATTTAAATCCTATAGAAGAAGCACAATCTTATCAATATTTAATTGACAAGGGATTGACACACAAAGAAATCGCTCTAACAATGGGAAAATCTCGCCCTTACATTACAAATTCTGTTCGTTTATTAAACTTACCATCCAATATCATTGAAGCAGTAAAAGAAGGAAATATCTCTCAAGGACATGCTCGCCTGCTTATCAATCTCTCAGAAAAAGATCAAATTCACTGGTTTGAAAAAATTCTATCTCAAGAACTTTCAGTTAGAAAACTAGAAAAACAATTGCACCCAAAACGAACAAAAACTGTAACAAAAGATAAAAATCAACTTTTTATCAAAGAAGAAGAAGAAAGGTTAAAAAAGATATTCGGTACAGATATTTCACTCCAATTTTCTAAACAATCTCAATCAGGGAAAATTTGTATTCATTTTTCAAACCTAGAAGAATATCAAAGAATTATTGACAGCTTTAAATAAGGCTGTTATTTTTATTCTTTCAAGTCACAGAGTTATCCACTCTTATTTTATAAGAAAACCTTAATAAATCACAGAAAAAATGCCTTATTCACAATCTGTGGAAAACTTCAAAGAACAATGTGAATTTATTTCCACAGATTGTGGAAAACTTTTGCATTTTATGTTAAAATAACTTCTATGGATAATTAAATATAACGAAGATTTATTAGCAAGGAAGGAGGTTTCTTATGTCACAAGAAGCTAATTTTTGGGCGCGTGTTTTAGAATTGGCTCAAAAACAAATCAAAAAAAATACATATGATTATTTTGTTTCAGGAGCTCGGTTAATGAAAGTTGAAAATTTTCAAGCTACTGTACTTCTTGACAGTCCTGTCAAACAATTATTTTGGGATCAAAATTTAGCAGATGTCATCATTACTGCAGGTTTTGAAATTTATAATGACCAAATTACCGTACACTATATCTTTCAAGAGGAAAATGATGAAGTTACTCAATCAACAAATACAAATCATTCAGTAGTTAAACCAGGCCTTCCTCCCATTGAAACCGGGTTAAAAGCAAAATATACATTTGATAATTTTGTTCAAGGCGATGGAAATGTTTGGGCTCTATCGGCGGCACTCGCTGTTTCTGAAAATTTAGCAACAACTTATAATCCATTGTTTATCTATGGTGGACCAGGATTAGGAAAAACCCATTTACTAAATGCAATTGGAAATCAAATTTTAGAAAATATTCCTGATGCTAGAGTGAAATACATTCCTGCTGAGACTTTTATCAACGACTTTTTAGAACATCTTCGATTAGGGGAAATGGAAAGTTTTAAGAGAACTTATCGAAGCCTCGATCTCTTATTGATTGATGATATTCAGTCTTTAGGTGGAAAGAAAGTTTCTACTCAAGAAGAATTTTTCAATACTTTTAATGCTTTACATGGAGACAATAAACAAATTGTACTAACAAGTGACCGAAGTCCTGATCATCTGGATAATCTTGAAGAACGTTTAGTCACGCGCTTCAAATGGGGATTAACTCAAAATATTACTCCACCTGATTTTGAAACAAGAATCGCCATTTTACGCAATAAGATAGAAGATTTAGATTACATTTTTCCAAATGATACCTTAGAATATCTAGCAGGTCAATTTGATTCAAATGTGCGAGATTTAGAAGGTGCTCTAAATGATATTTCTCTTATGGCTAGAGTAAAAAATCTGAAAGAAATTACAATTGACGCTGCTGCTGAAGCTATTCGAGCTCGAAAACAAGATGCAAGTCAAATTTTAGTTATTCCAATTGATAAAATCCAAACAGAAGTTGGAAATTTCTATGGAGTTAGCGTTAAAGAAATGAAAGGAAGTCGTCGGGTTCAAAATATTGTCCTTGCTAGACAAGTAGCTATGTATTTGGCCCGTGAATTAACCGATAATAGTCTTCCAAAAATTGGAAGAGAATTTGGCGGTAAAGATCATACAACGGTCATACATGCTCATGGGAAAATTAAAACAATGCTCGAAACGGATGATAATCTTCGATTAGAAATAGAAAACATAAAAAATAAAATCAGATAACTGTGGATAATTGCAAAAAAATGTTAAAGTTATTCACAATTTATAAACAGGTCTGTTTTTGTGTTTTATCGCTGATTAGGAAACTTTTCCACAAGTTTCACACAAACTACTATTACTATTAACTTAATAATCATAAAATAATAAAAGGAGTGTCTATGATTAACTTTTCAATCAATAAAAATTTATTTTTACAAGCTTTAAATACAACCAAACGTGCTATTAGTCTTAAAAATGCTATTCCAATTCTTTCTACAGTAAAAATTGATGTTACAAATGAAGGAATTACATTAATTGGTTCAAATGGACAAATCTCTATTGAAAATTTTATTTCAATTAAAAACAAAAATGCAGGGCTTTTAGTGACCTCTTCAGGCTCCATTTTGCTTGAAGCAACTTTTTTCATCAATGTTGTATCAAGTCTTCCTGATGTTACACTTGATTTTAAAGAAATTGAGCAAAAGCAAATTGTTTTAACTAGTGGCAAATCAGAAATTATCTTAAAAGGAAAAGATGCAGATCAATACCCTCGTATTCAAGAAATTTCAGCAAGTAATCCTTTGGTGCTTGAAACAAGTGTTCTTAAAAATATTATTAACGAGACAGCTTTTGCAGCTAGTACACAAGAAAGTCGCCCGATTTTAACGGGGGTTCATTTTGTTTTAACAGAAAATAAAAATTTAAAGACGGTTGCAACAGACTCTCATCGGATGAGTCAAAAGAAGATTGTTTTAGAAAAAAATGGGGATAATTTTGATGTTGTTATTCCTAGTCGTTCTCTACGCGAATTTTCAGCCGTTTTTACGGATGATATTGAAACAGTAGAGATTTACTTCACAAATAATCAATTGCTCTTTAGAAGTGAAAATATTAGCTTCTACACTCGGCTGTTAGAGGGAAATTATCCTGATACCGACCGTTTAATTCCAACAGAATTTACTAGTATCGTAACATTTGATAAAAATAACCTTCGTTATGCAATGGAACGCGCACGCCTTCTTTCAAATGCAACTCAAAATGGAACAGTTAAATTAGAAATTATAAATGGTGTAGTTAGTGCACATGTGAACTCTCCTGAAGTTGGCCGTGTAAATGAAGAAATTGATACTGAAAGTATATCAGGTCAAGATTTAACCATCAGTTTTAATCCAACGTATTTAATTGATTCATTGAAAGCTATTAATAGTGAAAAAGTTACAATCAGCTTTATTTCGGCTGTACGTCCATTTACTTTAGTTCCAAATGAAGATACAGAGAACTTTATTCAATTGATTACACCAGTGAGAACAAACTAATGTATGATGTAGGAAATTTTGTTGAAATGAAAAAACCACATGCTTGTATCATTAAATCCACAGGCAAAAAAGCAAATCGTTGGGAAATTATTCGAGTGGGTGCGGATATTAAAATTCGCTGTACAAATTGCCAACATATCGTGATGATGAGCCGATATGATTTTGAACGAAAACTAAAAAAAGTGCTAGGAAATTGATTTCTTAGCACTTTTTCATAATCTTATTTTAATTTTTCAAATTTACCGTCTGTAATTTCTTTAAAACCTTTACTTGTTAAGAGTTCTTTACTAGCTTTCATACTAACTTTTTTAGTTTTTCTCGTATTCTTATCTGTATACATTCCAGGTAAGGTTGCTAATTTATCAAAGTCTACTTTATTAAAGTTAATTTCTACAGTTTCCTTAACTCCCTTTTCTTCATAAGTGACTTTTTCTTTAATTCCTTCAATATTTTGATACATTTGAGAAGCTTTATCAATTCTGTCTTTAACATCTTCTTTTTTAGTAGCTCCTAATGTTTTATAAGACCAAAATGAATTAGTAGTTTGTTTTGTGACAATATCTCCTTTATAATAATAGGTTAAACGTAAGTCGTATTGCAAATTTTGATCAATTCTTTGAAATGACATCTTTTTTTCTTGAGATCCGCATGCAATGAGAGTGATGAGCGAAAAAACTGTAACAAAACCAACCAATAATTGTTTTAAATATCCTTTTTTCATGGCATTACCTCCTATACCTCAATAAAATTATAATATTTTTATTAGGAAAATACAACATTTTACAAAAATGATTAAGTTATAAGTCAAATAGTGGTAAATATGATATAATGGTTTATTGAATTGAAAAGGTGAAAGGAAGAGCGAAATGGCTTTAACAGCAGGAATTGTGGGATTGCCTAATGTTGGAAAATCCACTTTATTTAATGCAATTACAAAAGCAGGAGCAGAGGCAGCTAACTACCCCTTTGCGACGATTGACCCTAATGTTGGACGGGTAGAAGTTCCAGATGCTCGTTTGGATAAATTAACAGAGCTTATCAAACCACAGAAAAAAGTGCCAACAACTTTTGAGTTTACAGATATTGCAGGGATTGTAAAAGGAGCTTCAAAAGGAGAAGGTCTTGGAAATAAATTTTTGGCTAACATTCGTGAAGTTGATGCTATTGTTCATGTGGTTCGGGCTTTTGATGATGAAAATGTTATGCGGGAACAAGGACGTGAGTCAAGTTTTGTTGACCCAATGGCTGATATTGAAACAATTAATCTTGAGTTGATTTTAGCAGATTTAGAAAGTATCAATAAACGCTACACACGTGTAGAAAAAGTTGCTCGAACGCAAAAAGACAAAGATTCAGTAGCTGAGTTTCATGTTTTGCAAAAAATCAAACCAGTTTTAGAAAATGGTTTATCAGCTCGTACCATTGAATTTGATGAGGAAGAACAAAAGATTGTCAAAAAATTATTTTTATTGACTACAAAACCAGTGCTTTATGTTGCGAATGTTGGTGAAGACGAGGTAGCAGATCCGGATAATATTGAGTATGTTCAACAAATTCGCGAGTTTGCAGCAACTGAAAATGCAGAGGTAGTGGTTATATCTGCGCGTGCTGAAGAAGAAATTTCTGAGCTAGATGATGAAGATAAAGCTGAATTTCTTGAAGCAATGGGCTTGAACGAATCTGGGGTTGACAAATTAACCAGAGCAGCTTATCATTTATTAGGACTTGGAACTTATTTTACAGCAGGAGAAAAAGAAGTTCGAGCTTGGACATTTAAACGTGGCATGAAAGCACCACAAGCAGCTGGCATTATTCACTCAGACTTTGAGAAAGGCTTCATTCGTGCTGTAACTATGTCTTATGATGATTTAGTGAAATATGGAAGTGAAAAAGCAGTCAAAGAAGCAGGACGACTGCGTGAAGAAGGAAAAGAATATATCGTTCAAGATGGCGATATTATGGAATTTAGATTTAATGTGTAAAGCATTGTAAACTAAATATAAACGAGGTTGGAAAAACTTTTCCAGCCCTTTTGGTCTTTTTAGAGGTAAAAAATGGTAAAGATGATTGTAGGTTTGGGGAATCCTGGAGAAAAATATTTTGAAACAAGACATAATGTCGGGTTTATGCTAATTGACAAAATGTGTAAAGAACAAAATTTAAAGTTTACAACTGATAAAATTTTTCAAGCAGAAATAGCTTCTACATTTTTTAATGGTGAGAAAGTGTATTTTGTCAAACCAACGACCTTTATGAATGAGAGTGGAAAGGCTGTTCATGCTCTTTTATCTTATTATGGTCTAGATATTGAAGATTTAGTGGTTATCTATGATGACTTAGATATGGAAGTAGGAAAAATACGACTTAGAGCAAAAGGATCAGCTGGTGGTCACAATGGCATCAAATCAATTATAAAACATATAGGAACCCAAGAATTTAAACGAATTAAAATTGGTATTGGTCGTCCCGAAAATAATATAACCATTATTCACCATGTGTTAGGAAAATTTTCAAAAGGAGACTATGCTATAATTTTAAATATACTTGACAAAGTTGACAGTGCTGTAAATTATTATTTACAGTCTAATAATTTTGAACAAACAATGCAACAGTACAATGGATAAAAAGATGGATATTATTGAATTATTTAATCAAAATAAACAGATAGCTGATTGGCAAAGAAATCTAAGTAAATCAACTCGGCAGTTATTAATGGGTTTGTCATCTTCAACTAAGGCTGTTACAATGGCCTCTTGTGTAGAGGAGAATCACAAAATTTTGATTTTAACGTCTACTTATAGTGAAGCAGAAAGACTTTCTAGTGACTTGATTGGATTGTTGGGAGAGGAAAAAGTATATACATTTCTTGCAGATGATACTCCGTTAGCTGAGTTTGTCTTTTCTTCTCAAGAAAAGATTTTTTCTCGTTTAGAAGCTTTAGATTTTTTATTAGATTCTCAACAATCGGGATTTTTGATAGTTAATGTGGCAGCTAGTCAACTATTTTTACCCGATCCTGTTAATTTCAATTCAGCTTATATTGATCTAAAAATAGGGCAAGAATATGAATTAAAAGATTTGATTCATCAATTGTCAAATTCGGGTTATAAGCAAGTATCACAAGTGTTTAATCAAGGGGAATTCAGTCTTCGTGGTGATATTTTAGATATTTTCGAGCGCTCTAGTCAAATACCTTTTCGGGTTGAATTTTTTGGTGATGAAGTTGATGGTATTCGTCTATTTAATCCTGAAAATCAAATTTCTATTCAAAATGTAGAACATGTGCATATTCATCCTGCTACAGATATCATATTTACTAAAGCAGATTATAAAAGTGCACAGAAAAAAATAGAAAATCTTATAGAAAAAACTGTAGATTCAACTTCAAAATCTTATTTAGAGGAGATTTTAGCTAGTACAAAAGAACAAATTCAACATACTGATATTAGAAAATTATTGTCTTATTTTTATCAAAATGAATGGACAATTCTTGATTATCTTCCAAAACATAGCCCAATTTTCTTTGATGATTTTCAAAAAATTATGAATAGACATGCTCAGTTTCAATTAGAAGCAGCAAATTTATTGACAGAAGATTTACAAACTAGTAAAGCAGTTGAAAATCAATCTTATTTTGCAGATACATATTCAATATTTAGAAAGTATAAACCAGCTACCTTCTTTTCCAATTTTCATAAAGGACTGGGAAATTTAAAATTTGATTCTCTTTATCAATTTAATCAGTATCCTGTGCAGGAATTTTTTAGTCAATTCCAGCTTTTGAAAGAAGAAATCAGTCGTTATAAAAAATCTAACTATACAGTTATTTTACAATCAAATTCTTCATTATCTTTACAAAGTTTACATAAAACTTTACAAGAGTATGAAATTTTACTTGATTATGTCAATGATACTAAAATTCATGAACATGCTGTTCAATTAGTAGAAGGATGTTTAATTCAAGGATTTAATTTTGTAGACGAAAAAATTGTTTTAATCACTGAATATGATATTCTGCAAAAAAAAGTAAAACGAAAAGTTCGTAGACAGAATATTTCTAACGCTGAACGTTTGAAAAATTATAATGAGCTGGAAAAAGGAGATTATGTTGTTCATAACGTTCATGGAATTGGGCGATATTTAGGAATTGAGACGATTGAAATTTCAGGAATTCATCGTGATTATCTCACTATTCAATATCAAAATGCAGATCGTATTTCTATTCCTGTTGATCAGATTCATCTACTTTCTAAATATGTTGCAAGTGATGGTAAAGCGCCTAAGATCAATAAATTAAATGATGGACGTTTTCAAAAAACTAAACAGAGAGTACAACATCAAGTTGAAGACATTGCTGAGGATTTAATTAAACTTTACGCAGAGAGAAGTCGATTAAAGGGATTTGCGTTTTCTAGTGATGATTCTTATCAGCAAGAATTTGATAATGATTTTCCTTATGTAGAAACAGAAGATCAGTTGCGTTCTATAAAAGAAGTTAAAAAAGACATGGAAAGTGATCATCCTATGGACCGTCTTTTAGTTGGGGATGTTGGTTTTGGGAAGACGGAAGTAGCTATGAGAGCTGCTTTTAAAGCAGTAAATGATCATAAACAAGTGGCAATTTTAGTTCCCACTACGGTTTTAGCTCAACAGCACTATACGAACTTTAAGGATCGTTTTAACGATTTTCCCATCAACATTGAAGTATTAAGTCGTTTTAAAAGTAAATCAGAACAAAAAATAATTTTAGAAAAATTAAAAAAAGGGCAGGTGGATATTATTATTGGAACGCATCGTCTCCTGTCAAAAGATATTGTATTTGCTGATTTAGGACTCATTGTTATTGATGAGGAGCAACGTTTTGGAGTTAAGCATAAAGAAAAATTAAAAGAGTTGAAAACAAAAGTTGATGTTTTAACTTTGACGGCGACCCCTATTCCTCGTACACTTCATATGTCTATGTTAGGTATACGTGATTTATCAGTTATTGAAACTCCTCCAACAAATCGCTACCCAGTTCAAACTTATGTTTTAGAAAATAATGCAACAGTTATTCGAGATGCAGTTTTAAGAGAAATGGATCGAGGAGGACAGGTTTACTATCTTTACAATAAAGTTGACACAATGGAGCAAAAAGTTTCAGAATTGAAAGAATTGATTCCAGAAGCTTCTATTGGATATGTACATGGTCAAATGAGTGAAATTCTTCTTGAAAATACTTTACTTGATTTTATCAATGGGGAATATGATATTTTGGTGACAACGACTATTATTGAAACTGGTGTTGATATTCCTAATGTTAATACTCTTTTTATTGAAAATGCAGATCATATGGGATTGTCAACTTTATATCAATTAAGAGGGCGTATTGGTCGTAGTAATCGTATTGCTTATGCCTATCTCATGTATCGTCCAGACAAGGTTTTAACAGAAATTTCTGAAAAACGTTTGGAAACTATAAAAGGATTTACAGAATTAGGCTCTGGTTTTAAAATTGCTATGCGAGATTTATCTATTCGTGGTGCTGGAAATATTTTAGGAAGTTCACAATCTGGTTTTATTGATTCTGTTGGATTTGAGATGTATTCTCAATTATTAGAAGAGGCTATTGCTAAAAAACAAGGCAAAGAAAAAAGACGGCAAAAAGGAAATGCTGAAATTAATTTGCAGATTGATGCCTATCTTTCTAGTGATTATATTGCTGATGAAAGGCAAAAAATTGAAATTTACAAACGTATTCGCGAGATTGACAGTCGTGTAAATTATGAAGAATTACAGAATGAGTTGATGGATCGTTTTGGAGAATATCCAGATGTTGTTGCCTTTTTATTAGAAATTGGCCTTGTAAAGTCTTATTTAGATCAAGCTTTTGTTCAGCTTGTTGAAAAAAAGCAACAATCTGTGATTGTCCGATTTGAAAAAGTTTCTCAACAGTTTTTCTTAACTCAAGATTACTTTGAAGCTCTTTCTGTGACAAATTTAAAAGCAAGAATTTCAGAAAATAAGGGATTGATTGAAGTTATATTTGATGTAAAAAATAAAAAAGATTATGAAATTTTAGAAGGACTTTTGCAGTTTTCAGAAAAATTAGTAGAAATTAAAAATCAAAAGAAAAATTGCTAACTTTACAATTTTGTAAAGTTTCGCTTTCATCTATAATATTTTCTTAAAAAATGGTAAAATAATAAATTGAGGTAACTTTATGAGATTAGATAAATATTTAAAAGTATCCCGTATTATAAAACGTCGTCCTATTGCTAAAGAGGTGGCCGATAAAGGAAGAATTAAAGTAAATGGAATTTTAGCTAAAAGTTCAACAGATTTAAAAATCAATGACGAAATAGAGATTCGTTTTGGAAATAAAATTTTATTAGTTCGGGTTCTAGAAATGAAAGATAGTACTAAAAAAGAAGATGCCACTAAAATGTACGAAATTATAAAAGAAACAAGGGTAGAAGTAGATGGCTAGAAATATTGTTCAATTAAATAATCGCTATATACAAGATGAAAACCAACATCGCCGTTATTTAGAGCAAGAAAGAAGAAAAAAGAATCGCTTTATGGGTTGGGTGTTGATTTTAGTCATCTTATTGTTTATTTTACCGACATTTAATTTGGTTCAAAGCTATCGAAATTTATTAGAACGTCGAACACAATTGATGCATCTACAAAAGAGATACGAAGAAATAAGCAACGAAAAAGAATCTCAAAAAGCTTTTGCTAATAAATTAAAAGATGAAGAATATGCTGCTAAATATGCACGTGCTAAATATTATTATTCTAAACAAGGGGAATATATCTATACAATCCCAGGATTGTTGCCACAGTAAGGATGGAAAATTTATTAAAAACGATTGAACAATTTTTGGAGTTTTCTGATGAAAAATTAGAAGAATTATCCAGAAAGAATCAGGCTTTAAAATTAGAAGAGACTAAAAAGGAAAGGGGAGAGCATGCGTAAGTTGCTATTTCTATTATTGTTGCCAGCATTTTTTACTGCAAAAGTAGTAGTAAGTACGGAACAAGATGTCGAATTGACTGCAAAGCAACAGTATGAAATTACTAGTACGATCTACAGTAACTACTACACGGATCTTCCAACCAATCCAAATGTTTATGAGCAAATTCCAACTTATACGTCCTTAAATTTAGAAAAAGTTGCTGGGAGTTTAACTCCGAATACATCAATTAAACTTTCTGACTTACAAGTCAATGAACAAGGACTCCCAGTTTTTAAACTCGTAAATGGGCAATTTGTTCCTGCTGATAAACGAATGATTTATGATGATGTTGTCCAATCTAGTGCAGATATTTCTCAAACAATGTGGCTTAGGCCATCATTTGTAGTTTACAATCAACCTTTTGTAAATGGAACAAAAGAAGTTAAGACGAATTTATTACCTTATCATCCAGTGAAAATTACTCAACTTGCTGAGACGACATCAGGAAAATATGCTTATGTTGAAGGCAAAGGTTGGATTGATATGGAATACTTATCTGATACAGATAATCGTATGGATAAAGTTCAAGAGATTTTAACAAGCAAGTACAATAAAGCAGACTATTCGATCTATGTAAAACAATTAGATTCTGGAAAAACTGCTGGTATAAACCCAGATTTGGAAATGTATTCTGCTAGTGTGGCAAAACTTCCTATTCTTTATTACGCTCAGAAGCAATTAAATGAAGGAAAATACAAATCATCTTCTGGTTTAAAATATATTCCTGCTGTAAATGACTATTCAGGTGCTTATGATACAGAAGGTAGTGGAAGCATTTCTAAAAAATCAGATAATAAGTCCTACAGCATTCAGGATTTGATGAACCATATTGCAAAAGAATCAGATAATGCAGCTACAAATATTTTAGGATATTATGTTACTAATCAATCAGACAGCACTTATCAAGCAACAATTGAGCAAATTGCTGGGAAAAAATGGGATGTGGAAAAACGCGATGCTTCAGCAAGGATGGCGGGAAATGTGATGGAAGCTATCTATGAACAAAATGGGGACATTATCAATGCACTATCACAAACGAATTTTGATGAGCAGCGTATTTCTAAAAATATAAATGTAAAAGTGGCTCATAAAATTGGGGATGCTTATGATTTTAAGCATGATGTTGCAATTGTTTATGCTAATTCTCCTTTTGTTCTGTCTATTTTTACAAATCATGCTGATTATGACACCATTTCTAAAATTGCAGATGATATTTATGAGGTTTTAAAATGATAGAACAACAATTTTTTCAAATGGTGCAAAAAAAAAGCTATTTCAGACATCATAGAAAAGTTTTACTTGCTATTTCTGGTGGACTAGATTCTATGACTTTGCTTGACTGGCTTTATAAATATCGCGAAAAACTAGAAATAGAAATCTACCTTGCTCATGTTAATCATGGAGTGAGAGAAGAATCTGATTTTGAGGAAGAAGAATTAAAAAAAATAGCAACGAAACTTGGTGTAAGCATTTTTACATCAAGTTTTTCTGGACCATTCTCAGAACAAAAAGCGCGTGATTTTCGCTATGCTTTTTTCAAAAAAATTATGTTAGAAGAAAATTGCACAGCTTTGGTGACAGCACACCATGCTGATGACCAAGCAGAAACGATTTTTATGAGAATTCTTCGTGGCAGCCGTTTATTTCATATTTCAGGAATGAAAGAAAAACAAAAATTTGCAAATGGAGAATTGATAAGACCGTTGCTTTCTTTTCAAAAATCAAATTTCCCTCCTATTTTTCATTTTGAGGATTGGACAAATCAAGAGAACCATTATTTGCGCAATCGAATTCGAAATGAGTATTTTCCATTGTTAGAACAAGAAAATCCGCAGTTCAGGAAGCATTTAATAGAATTGGGAACAGAAATTTCTCAAATGCAAGATGCATTAGCATATTTAACTAAAAATATTGTAGCGACGAATCTGCAGGAATTTCAATCTCAACCTTACTCTGTGCAAAGTTTTTTGCTACAGGCTTATTTAAAGAAATTTCCTGATTTGCAGCTCAGTAAAGCACATTTTTCTGATATTTTAGCAATCTTGAACAAGCAATCTAATTATCAGCAACCACTTAAAGCGGGTTACGAACTCTATAAAAATTATGATTCCTTTGAGATTCGTAAAATCAGTCCACAGTCTGATTTAAAAGTGGATTCAATTTTGTTAAAATATAACGATATTGTGGAATATGGTCATTATCGCTTTTCTTTTGGAAAGGAGCTTCATGAAAAAAACATCCAAGAAGTATTTGTTTCACGTGAAACAGAAATTTTACTTCGACATAGAAAAGAACAAGATGAAATTATCTTGAACCAACACCATAAAAAGCTTCGTCGGTATTTTATTGATCAAAAAATTCCTATAGATCAAAGAAAAAATGCTATTGTTATTGAGCAAAATGGGGAAATCTTAGCAATTGCTGGAATCGTAACATGTGATTTGAGTAAGAGTCAAAAAAATGATATAATGTATAACAAACTTTATATTCAAAATTTAGATAGGTAAAGAAGATGCTAGAACAAGATATTAAGAAAGTTTTGGTTTCACATGATGAGATCGTGGCAGCAGCAAAAAATTTAGGAACTCAATTAACTAGTGATTATGCAGGGAAAAATCCTATTTTTGTAGGAATTCTAAAAGGTTCCATTCCTTTTATGGCAGAGTTGATAAAGCATGTTGATACCCATATTGAAATGGATTTTATGTTAGTGTCAAGCTATCATGGTGGAACATCTAGTAGTGGTGTTATCAATATTATTAAAGATATTGATCAAGATATTGCTGGACGTCATATTCTTTTTGTCGAAGATATTATTGATACGGGAAAAACATTGAAAAGTCTGTGTGAATTATTTAGGGAGAAAAAAGCTGCGTCTGTTAAAATTGCTACACTTTTAGACAAGCCGGCAGGACGAAAAGTTGATATTGAAGCGGATTACACATGTTTTACAATTCCAAATGAATTTGTAGTTGGTTATGGTCTAGATTTTGATGAAAACTATCGAAATCTACCATATGTAGGGGTTTTAAAAGAAGAAGTTTATACAAAATAAAAAGGTATATTGATAGATAGATGAAAAATAAACAAAATAATGGTTTTATAAAAAATCCTTTCCTATATATTTTAATCATTGTTGTTGTTATTACAGGTTTTCAGTATTTTTCAGCTGGAAGTTCTGTAGGTCGCAGTCAACAAATTAACTATACTGAGTTAGTTAAAGAAATTAGAAATGGAAATGTAAAGGATATTAGCTATCAGCCAAATGGTAGTGTTATTGAAGTTGCAGGTACTTATAAGAAAGAAAAGAAGGTAAAGGATAATAGTGGTATTCAGTTTTTTACTCCTTCTTCTACCTCTGTAAGCCGCTTTACTAGTGTTATTCTACCTTCAGACTTAACGGTAGCTGAATTACAAAAATTAGCTTCAGATAAAGGAACTGAAATCACCATTAAACGTGAAAGTTCAAGTGGTGTTTGGATTCAAGTGCTGACAACTCTGGTGCCATTTGCCATCTTTGCTTTCTTCCTGTTCTCTATGATGAATCAAGGTGGAGGCGGTGGAGCGCGTGGAGCCATGAGCTTTGGACGTAATAAAGCGCGTGCGACAAACAAAGAAGATATAAAAGTACGTTTTTCTGATGTAGCAGGTGCGGAAGAAGAAAAACAAGAACTAGTTGAGGTTGTTGAATTTCTAAAGGATCCTAAACGTTATACAAAACTAGGAGCTCGCATACCAGCTGGTGTTCTTCTTGAAGGCCCTCCAGGGACTGGTAAAACCCTTCTTGCTAAAGCAGTAGCTGGTGAGGCAGGTGTTCCATTCTTTAGTATTTCAGGTTCAGATTTCGTTGAAATGTTTGTCGGTGTCGGTGCTAGCCGTGTTCGCTCTCTTTTTGAAGATGCAAAAAAAGCAGCCCCAGCGATTATTTTTATTGATGAAATTGATGCTGTTGGTCGTCAACGTGGAGTTGGACTTGGCGGAGGAAACGATGAACGCGAACAAACCCTTAATCAACTTCTGATTGAGATGGATGGTTTTGAAGGTAATGAAGGAATTATTGTTATTGCAGCAACAAACCGTAGTGATGTGCTAGATCCGGCGCTTCTGCGTCCTGGTCGATTTGACCGTAAAGTTCTTGTTGGGCAACCAGATGTAAAAGGTCGTGAAGCTATCCTTCGTGTTCATGCTAGAAATAAACCTCTTGCTGAAGATGTTGACTTAAAACTAGTTGCTCAACAAACGCCTGGTTTTGTTGGTGCTGATTTGGAAAATGTGTTAAATGAAGCGGCTCTTGTCGCAGCGCGTCGAAATAAAAAAGTTATTGATGCTTCCGATATAGATGAAGCAGAAGATCGTGTTATTGCAGGACCGTCTAAAAAAGATAAGACAGTTTCACAACGTGATCGGCAAATTGTCGCTTATCATGAGGCAGGACATACGATTGTTGGTCTTGTTTTATCAAATGCACGTGTCGTTCACAAGGTAACCATTGTACCTCGTGGTCGTGCAGGTGGATATATGATTGCTCTTCCGAAAGAAGATCAGACTCTTTTATCTAAAGAAGATATGAAAGAGCAATTGGCAGGACTTATGGGTGGACGTGTTGCTGAAGAAATTATTTTTAACGTCCAAACTACAGGCGCTTCAAATGACTTTGAACAAGCTACACAAATGGCACGTGCGATGGTAACAGAGTATGGTATGAGTGAAAAACTCGGTCCGGTTCAATATGAAGGAAACCATGCGATGTTTGGCGCTGCGAGCCCACAAAAATCAATTTCAGAGCAAACCGCATATGAAATTGATGAAGAAGTTCGTAATTTGCTTAATGAAGCGCGCAACAAAGCAGCAGAAATTATCCAATCAAATCGCGAAAAGCATAAATTAATTGCGGAAGCTCTTCTTAAATACGAAACACTTGATAGTCATCAAATCAAATCATTATATGAAACTGGCGAAATGCCTGATGAACCAAATGCAAGTTCTTCACATGCTTTGAGCTATGATGAAGTGAAATCTCAAATGGAAGAGCAAAAACCAGAATAAATTAAAATGTTAAAGAGGCTGGGACAAAAGTCCGACCTCAAATATAAAAAGCGAACAAAACTAGTTTTCTGGTAATCAGAATTCTGCTTTGTTCGCTTTTCGCATTTAATTATAGATTTGAAGGGCTTAATAATTAAGATTTTTAAAAATTGAAATCTTTTTGTC
>PPYF01129956.1_pt1 | contig 18521 bp, 7 predicted proteins | sample 1559871 | NCBI WGS metagenome assembly PPYF01 (sample SAMN08240021, study PRJNA423297) | Human gut metagenome, whole genome shotgun sequencing project. | reverse complement strand
GAGGAGGCCAAGTCCCTGTGCGACGGCAAGGGAATCGACGTGGAAAGTATCGTAAAAGGCGTTCAGCCTATCGCGTTTGAGAACGCTGTTTGGGCTTATACGTTCGGCTGTGCCATTGCGTTGAAGAAGGGAGTGAAAAACGCGGCGGAAGCGGCGGAGGCTATTGGCCTGGGTTTGCAGGCGTTTTGCATTCCCGGTTCGGTGGCGGATGCCAGAGGCGTTGGCTTGGGCCATGGCAACCTGGCGGCCATGCTGCTGCGGAATGAAACAAAGTGTTTTTGTTTTCTGGCGGGTCATGAGTCCTTTGCGGCGGCGGAAGGCGCCATCGGTATTGCCAGAACGGCAAACCGCGTTCGGAAAGAACCTCTTCAGGTCATTCTAAACGGTTTGGGCAAAGACGCGGCATATATCATTTCTCGAATCAATGGTTTCACGTACGTGGAGACCCGGTTCGATTATAAAACGAGAGAGTTGAATATTGTGCGGGAAAAGCCATTCTCCAATGGCGAAAAGTCAAAAGTCCGGGTGTATGGCGCGGACGACGTGAATGAGGGCGTGGCAATTATGCAAAAGGAAGGCGTGGATGTATCCATTACCGGAAACTCCACGAATCCGACCCGTTTCCAGCATCTGGTGGCCGGCACGTATAAGAAGTGGGCCAATGAGAACGGTAAAAAGTATTTTTCCGTTGCTTCCGGCGGCGGAACGGGACGAACGCTGCATCCGGATAATGTGGCGGCCGGACCTGCTTCCTATGGCTTGACAGATTCCATGGGAAGAATGCATGGGGACGCGCAGTTTGCCGGGTCGTCTTCCGTACCGGCTCATGTGGAAATGATGGGCCTCATCGGTATGGGCAACAACCCCATGGTCGGCGCGACGGTTGCCTGCGCGGTCGCGGTGGAAGAGGCTGCGAAATAAGCGGCTTCCTGCAACGTTTCCCACTTGATTTTTTAAACACACAGTTAGCCCCATCATTTTTGGCAAAACGCCGATGATGGGGCTATCTTTTTATTGCCGGGGAAGGGAAAATCGGATGGAAAAATCAAAATGACCATAAAATACTCCATTGCTGATTTCCTTTTTATGCTTCATTGCTTCTTGTTCAGCTTTTTGATTTGTGGACTGCCAATTTTCTCCCATATTTGCATCGGGATATTTATAAAGTTCGATTTTACACTACATTATCTTCTCGGTCTTAGAATTGATTCGAGTATGAAACGGTATTTTCCTGAATGTCTGCGAAGCCTGTCAAGCTATTGCTATTGGCGGCGGCTTTTGCTATAATAATATATATGTATGTGAGCAATTGGCCTATTTGATTCGGCTCGATTATTTTGATTATACTTCCTGAATAAGATGCGACCGACAGCGGCAAAAGGAGTGCAAATAATGGCAATGATGGTAAAAAGAAAAATTTTGCTGGTGGAAGACAATGAGCTCAACCGCAGTCTCCTGTGTGAGATATTAAAGCCGGATTATGACGTTGTGGAGGCGGAAAACGGTCAGGAAGCAATGGAACGGTTGAAGGAGTATGCGGGGAATTTCTCCCTCATCCTGCTGGATATTGTCATGCCTGTTATGGACGGATATGAGTTTTTGGCCGCCGTCAAAGACGACACGGAATTTTCCTCCATCCCTGTCATTGTCACGACACAAAACGATGGGGAATCGGAAGAAGTGACGGCTTTGTCCTGCGGCGCCGCGGATTTTGTGGCCAAGCCATATAAACCGCGGATTATTCTCCATCGGGTGGCGAGTATCATCCATTTACGGGAAACGGCAGCTCTTGTCAATGCGTTTCAGTATGATCGGCTGACCGGGCTTTACAGCAAGGGCTTTTTCTGCCGGCAGGTGGAAGAACTTTTATGCCAAAATCCAGAGAAAGAGTACGATATCGTCTGCTCGGATATTGTGAATTTTAAGCTGGTCAATGATATTTTTGGCATTCCCGCAGGGGACCGTCTTCTAAAGTCGATCGCGCAGTGCTATACCGAAAACACTCATGGCAGAGGAATCTGCAGCCACTTCCACGCGGATCAGTTCGCGTGTATCATTGAACATAAATGGGAATACACAGAAACGATGTTTCAGGATGCCTGCAACTGGATTAACCGGCTGTCCCAGATGCAGAGCGTCATGATGAAGTGGGGCGTTTATCGTGTGGAAGACCGAACTGTTCCGGTAGAGCAGATGTGCGACCGTGCGCTGCTGGCAGCCCGTGGCATCAAAGAACAGTACAATAAATATTTTGCTTATTATGACGAGGCGCTCCGCAGCAAGCTTTTACAGGAGCAGGAAATTGTCGACAGCATGGAGTCCGCTTTGCTCCAGGAGCAATTTGAAATCTATCTGCAGCCGAAATACAGGATTGCAGACAGCCGGATGGTTGGAGCAGAGGCCCTGGTTCGCTGGAACCATCCGAATTGGGGCCTGCAGTCCCCGGCAGAATTCATTCCGCTGTTTGAGCGCAACGGGTTTATCACCAAGCTGGACCAGTATGTCTGGGACAAGGCCTGCGCTGTGATGCAAATCTGGGAGAAACGGGGCCTGCCTTCTGTACCCATTTCGGTGAACGTGTCCCGGGCAGATGTATATAATGCAGACCTGGCCGATATTCTGACGGGACTCCTGAAAAGGTACCGCCTGCCGCCAGCCAGCCTCCACCTGGAAATCACTGAGAGCGCCTATACGGAAAATCCGGGACAGATCATCGATACCGTGACTTGCCTGCGTGAGATGGGATTTATCATCGAGATGGATGATTTTGGGAGCGGATATTCGTCTTTGCATATGCTTCACGAGATACCGGTAAACATCTTAAAGCTGGATATGAAATTCATCCAGAGTGAGTCGGTGACCCCGATCAACCAGGAAATCATACGCGTTATCGTCAGCCTTGCCCATTTAATGCAGTTGGGCGTGGTGGCAGAGGGTGTCGAGACGGCAGAACAGCTGGCGTTTCTGCGTGAAGTTGGCTGCGAATGTGTGCAGGGGTATTTTTTTGCCAAGCCAATGCCAGTCAAAGAGTTCGAATTACTTATAAAAGGGAACGTTGCGGAACAGTAGTCGGGAATCCTCCGTGGCAGCCTTATTGGAAAGAAGGGTACATAGATGAGCAAGTTTCAAGAAATATTCGACGCCTACGGTGGGGATTATTCTACTACAATGGGCCGCTTCATGGGGAATGAAGCCATGTATCTGCGTTTTTTGGATATGCTGTTCCAGGACAAAAGCCTGCAGCAGCTGGGAAACTCGCTGGAGGCAGGAGATATGAAAGGTGCTTTCGCAGCAGCCCATACGCTCAAAGGGGTGGCAGGAAATATGGGTCTGACGCCCCTTCATCAAGCAGTCTGTACGATTGTGGAGGCACTTCGGACCGGGGAAGAAAGCGGGGGCTATTCGGCGCTGTACGGGGCGATTGAGGCGGAGTTCCAAAGGGCGGACGAGCTGCGCGAGCAATTGAGAGGAGGCGGGGAATAATGGAAGCAGAGCATCTTTCCATGGAACAGATGACCGCCATACTGGATAATGTACCAGCTGCTGTTTTCGTCAGCACAGTGGACAGCCGAAGGTTGCTCTATGTCAACTCCATGGCGCGGGAGATGTTCCCGCAGATAGACGAAACGGAGGCCGCCTGCTATACGGTCGCCGGTTTTGAAGGTCCCTGCTCTTTCTGCCGCGCTGATACAATAAGCCGGTCAAAGCTGTTGGTACGGGAATACCGGCATCCTGTAAGCGGCAGAATCTACCAACTCAGCGGCAAGCTAATCGATTGGGCGGATAAGGAAGCCCATATTGAATATATCCTCGACATTACGGATCGGAAGCTGGAGGAAGAGCGGCTTATCCAATCAGAGCAGGAGAAGGCAAGGTCCTTTGACAGCATCTCCTGCGGGCTGTGTATCTACCGGATTGAGGTAGATCACCTTTTTACGCTCTTTCGCAACCGGGCTTTTTATGACATCATGGGATTTTCTGAGGAGAACCTCCAGCGGCTGGAACAGGAGACCCGGTATCGGAACGTCCACCCGGAAGATTTGGAACCCCTAAAACAAAAAATCGAGTACCTCCTCCAAAACAGCGGGACGATGCAGGATACTTACCGCCTGTGGAACGACCAAAAACAGGAGTACCGCTGGATCCACTTGGAGGGAACGCTTCGCGTCCATGAGGATGGGAGGAAGCTGTTCTATGGAGTTTACAGCGACGTGAGCGAGCAGGAGCGACTAAAAAAAGAACTGACCAGCACCAATGAGAAGATGGAGAACATCATCAACGCCATACCCGGCGGCGTGGCAATCTACAAGGTCTCGGATATTTTTAAAACGGTTTATTTTTCAGACGGTGTACCGGAGCTTTCCGGTTATACCGTGGACGAGTACCAGGAACTCGTCAAGGGGGATGCAGCAAAGCTGACCTACCCAGAGGATGGCCCCATGGTGGCGGGAAAACTCCACGAGGCGATCCGAAACCATACGACAGCGGACTTCAAGTTCCGTAAGCAGCACCGGGACGGCCATGTAGTCTGGGTTCACATCCAAGCGCGGCAGATCGGGGAGGAAAACGACTGCCCCCTGCTTTTGTGCGTCTTTCATAATATCTCCGCGCTGGAGGAAACGCAGCGGGAACTGGATCATCTGATCAACTCCATTCCGGGCGGTATCGTCAGCTATCGGGTGGAGGGAAGCCATTTTATCCCCACCTTCTTTACCGACGGCGTTACAGCGCTTGCCGGCTTTACAAGGGAAGAATTCGAGACGCTACTCTCCAGCGACGCACTGGAGCTTATCTATGAGCAGGACCGGCCGCGGGTAACAGCAGCGGCGCAGTCCGCCGTAGAAAGCGGTGAGGTGCTGGATATCTCCTACCGGATGCGCCACAAGAACGGCAACCTGGTCTGGGTCCATCTCAACGGTCGGCGCATCGGGCCGCGGTCGGAATCTCCGCTGTTTTATGCGGTCCTGACTAATATGTTTGCAGAAGTGGGTACGCTCACCAACGAGCATGCGGATGGGGTCTACGTTATTGATAAAAACAGCTATGAACTGCTGTATATCAATGAATCCAAACAGCTTGCCCCTGGTGAAATGTGTCTGGGTAATACCTGCTATATGGCCATTCATGGGCTTGCTGCTCCCTGCCCATTCTGCACGCTGAAAACTTATGGACCGGACGAGCAGGAACACGAGATCACAGTGGAAAAGACGGGGCTTACCTATACGGCCCGCGTCAAGGAAAGTGTCTGGAACGGCATCCCGGCATATATCATGTACCTCCGAGATGTAACCGAAGAGGCGCATGCCCGCCGGGAAAAGGAGCGGCTGGAGCTGTATTTCCAGACCCTGGTAAAAAATCTGCCTGGTGGGATCTCGGTGCTCCGCTATATGCCGGGCGGCGGCATAACTCCGGAATATATCTCGGAGGGCTTTGCCGCATTGGTCGGCATGACGGTGAAGGAAGCGGAAGAATTGTATCGAGAGGATTCCTTCGCGGGTATCCACCCGGAAGACGTGGCGGACAGCCGCAAAAAGCTGGAGGCGTTTCGTAACAGCGGGGAGGAGCACTGCGAGCTTTCGACCCGATTTAGACGAAGAGACGGGAGCTATATGTGGGTGCGGACCCACTTCTCCCATCTAACGGGGTTAGATGGGATCCAGCGGCTCTATTGTGCTTATACGGATATTGACCAACTGGTGGCGGAAAAAGAACAGATGTGCCGGCAGTACGAAGAGTTGATCCTCCAGCATTACCGGACGCCGGACCCCGATACGCTGCTTCTGGGGCACTGTAATATCACACAGAACAGGATTCTGGATATCCAAGATTTCACCGGATTCGGACTCTTGGAGGCCTTCGGCCGGGTCAGGGAAGAGTTTTTCTCCGGTCTTGCCGGGTTGATCATGGACGAGGACGAACGGCAGGCCTTTTTGAACGTCTATCTCAGCGCCCCCTCGCTGGCGGCGTTTGCGCGGGGAGAAACGGAGCAGATTCAGAAGTGTTTTATTAGGCTCCCTCAAGAGCCCAGGGGCCGCTATGCGGAAATTCGGATGAATATGGTGGAGGCCCCGGACACGGGAGATGTCACCGGGATTTTATCTGTGTTTGACGTGACCGACCAAGTTATTTCCGAGCAGATTTTCCGCCAGCTGTCGGTCACAAGTCATGACTACGTCATTGACCTGAATCTTGGCGAAGATTCCTACACCGTTTTGACCTGTAAAAACAATGTCAACCTGGTACCGGCGCCCAAAGGGAGCCATAGCAAACGGGTGACATATATGGCGGAATCGGTGGTGGTACCCAGGGATCGGAAGACATATGCCAAAGCGCTTGCTTCGGACGAAATAGAGCGGCGCCTGAACGAAAGCAGCGCTTATACCATTACCTATTCTGTAGAAGAGGAAGAAGGCGGCGTCCGGGCAAAAAATATGACGGTGTCGGCTATTGACCTGCGGCTGGGACGGGTTTCTTTGGTCTGCACGGATATCACCAGTTCTGTCCGGGAGCAGCAAAATCTGTTGAGCATGCTGGCCTATACCTTCGAGCTGGCATGTATGATCAACGTCAGGAACGGCGGTTTTGTCATGTATACCCGGAAGATGGTACTGGAGAACCTTCCCCCCTATATCAGTGAAGAGTATCATAAGGCGCTGGAGCGCTTTGCGGAAGCCTATGCGGAGGAGCGCCGGGAGGACGCACGCCGGCAGTTCAACCTGGAAACCATGCTTCAAAGGCTCAGTGAGGTCCCTTCCGGTTATGAATTTCTTCTTCCTTTCCTCGAAAAAGGAGAAAAAGATTTGCGGTATAAGCAGATCAATGTACTGTGGGGAGACCAAAACCACGAAACCATTTGCATGGTGCGGGCAGATGTGACCGAGGTGCTGGCTGCGGAACGGCAGGCAAAGAGCACGCTGGAGAAGGCGCTGGCCTCTGCAGAAGAAGCAAATAAGGCGAAAAGCGACTTTCTTTCCTCTATGAGCCACGATATCCGTACGCCTATGAATGCGATCATGGGAATGACGGCACTGGCCCAGACGCATCTGGACGACCGGACCTGGATGGAGAACTGTCTGCAAAAAATTTCGATTTCCTCGAAGCATTTGCTCAGCTTGATCAACGACGTGCTTGACATGAGCCGGATTGAGCAGGGGCAGCTCGTCCTGAATCCGGTGCAGCTTTCGATTTCTGAAGTGACGGAGCATCTGTCCATTATGCTGGAGGACCAAGCAAAAAAGGCGGGGGTTATACTTGAGGCCCGGACAAAAGATATTTATCATTGTGCTTTTTACGGGGATTCCCTTCGTATTGATCAGACGCTTATCAATCTTTTAAGTAACGCCGTCAAGTTTACGCCTGAGGGCGGCCGGGTGGATTTTCTCACAGAGGAGGTCCTGCCTGCCCGGAGTGCCGGCAAGATTCGATACCGTTTTACGGTCAGCGACACTGGTATCGGGATGTCGGAAAAGTTCCTCCGAACAGTCTTTGAGCCGTTTTCCCGGGCGGATAACGCGTTACGTATCGAGGGCACCGGGCTTGGATTGAGTATCGTTCATGGATTGGTGGAGTTGATGGGGGGCGAACTTTCGGTGGAGAGCCAGCCGGGGAAAGGTTCTACCTTCCGGGTGGAATTGGAGTTTGAGGCTGCGCCGGATGAAACACCTTTGGCAGAAGAGCATCCCGGTTTGTCCGCCGAACAAGCTGAAAACAATGGATTCTCCGGCCGTCGTTTTTTGGTGGCGGAGGATAATGCCATCAATGCGGAGATCCTCTGTGAAATCCTCCAAAGCCAAGGGGCGTGGACGGTAGTAACGTCGGACGGTGCGCAGGCGATGCGAGCATTTGAAGAGGCCCCGCCGAAAACCTATGACGCGATCCTGATGGATATCCAGATGCCGAACATGAACGGATATGAGGCCGCCCGAGCGATTCGGGCATTGGAGCGGCCTGACGCGAAATCGACTCCGATTATTGCCCTGACAGCTAACGCCTTTTTGGAGGATATTCAGACCGCCATTGCCGCGGGGATGACCGCCCACGTAGCAAAGCCCATCGATGTGGCGGTACTGCAGGCAACACTTGGCAAAGTTTTGGGAGAATAGGAGCGGCAAGAAATAATTGGGCGGCAGGTATCCGGGAAGGGACGTGTGCCGCCGGAAAAGCAAGGAGTCAAGATCGATGCGAAACATACGGAAACATACGGAAAGCTCTCTGGGACGAAGCCAGCGGATGAGCTTTGTCAGCACGGCGGTTCTCATTGTGCTGATGCTCTGCTACCTGGTGATGACCGTCAGCAATTCTACCAGCATGGCGGCTCAGACGGAGATTATTTCAAACCATCCCTTTGAGGTGGTGATCTCCGCCGGGGACGTGAAACTCTACGTGTCGGAAATGAGCCTGCGCACCGGGCGGCTGGTCCGCCATTTCAGCGGCGACGACGTAGACTTTGCCAGAACGAATCTGGAGGAGCTTGACCGCTTGCTGGAGGCACCGGTGGATCAAATTGAGGAACTGTATCTGGGCGACGCGGCAGACGTGCAGGAGCTGAAGGATACGCTGGTACTTTTGCGGACGGAACAGGCAGATTATCTGGATTATTGCGCCCGTCCGGATACCACGGCGGAGGAAATCGAGGATTACGCGCAGGAACACCTGCAGCCTCTGTATGACCAAGTACTCGGGCAAACGGAAGGGATTATTTCGATTGCCCAGCAGAAAAAGATAGGCTATGGGGTTACCGCAGAGCGATTGCGGATTACCAATCTGGTTGGGTCGATCCTGCTGATGGGACTGATGGTAGCCGTACTGTTGATTTCCCAATACGTCCTTCACCGCCAGCGGAAGGAACTGGTTTACCGCAGTAAGCTTTTTGACAACCTGTCACTGAGCATCGACGACGCCTTCATCATCCGGAACGCGGAAACCGGCACCATCAACTATCGCGGGCTCAATCTGGAGCGCATCCTGGGCATCCGGATGGATGATCTGAAAAACCTTTACATGTGCATGAATCCGGAGGACGCACAGGCTTTGCAGGAGGAGTTAGCGGATCCCCATTTCCCTTCACCGCTGGAAAGGATGGTCGAATACACCAAGCCCAATCAAGAAAAGTGCTGGATGCTGATCCGAGTCTACCGGGTGGAGGATTTCAATCCCTCCCAGCTCATCACCGTATTTTCCGACCGGACCGAAGAAGTGAGGTCACGGCGGGCGCTGCAGGAAGCCATGCTGACGGCGGAGCGTGCCAATCTGGCGAAAAGCGAGTTTTTGTCTCGCATGAGCCATGAGATTCGCACTCCCTTAAACGCCATTATCGGCATGACCACTATCGCGGCCGCTTCTGTTCAAGATTCTGCCAGAGTGGAGGACTGCCTTTCCAAAATTACCTTTTCGTCCAAGCACTTGCTGATGCTGATCAATGACGTGCTGGACATGTCAAAAATTGAGAGCAGCAAGATGACGCTGCAAAACGAGCCCTTTGATATTTTTGAGATCGTTAACGGCTTTGTCTCTACCGTTTATGCACAAGCCAAAGAAAAGAGAATCGAGTTTCAGGAAACCATGGAGGGCTTTGGGGAAGACACCGTCTTTATCGGTGACTCCCTGCGGCTGAACCAGATCCTTTTGAACTTAAGTTCCAACGCGGTGAAATTCACCACTTCGGGAGGCAGCATTCGTTTGGACGTTTCTCGGCATAAGATTGGGCACACTACCGACGTTCTTCGCTTTATTCTCTCTGATACCGGAATTGGTATGACGAAAGATGCCGTCCTGCGGATCTTCCAGCCGTTTGAGCAGGCTGACGCTTCGATTGCAAAACGCTTTGGCGGCACAGGACTGGGCATGTCCATCACGAAAAACCTAATTGCCCTGATGGGCGGCCAGATCCAGGTAGAAAGCGAACCTGGTGTGGGAACCACCTTTATCGTCGATTTGCCGTTCCGGAAAGGGAAAGAAAGCAGCGTGACGGAACCCGACTTTGCACAGCAGGGCCTACGGGCACTGATCGTGGACGATGAGCAGCAGGTATGCGAGCAGACCGCCGTGCTTCTGGAAAAAATCAAGATTGACGCGGAGTGGCGCCTGTCCGGTGCCGAGGGTGTGGAACGAGCCAAAGAGACACACCGGAAAGGCCGGGATATCGACCTGTGCCTCATTGACTGGAAGATGCCGGATATGGACGGTGTGGAAGTGACCCGCCGCATCCGGCGGGAGGTTGGAAACGACGTTCCTATTGTCATGATTTCAGCCTATGACATCTCAGAAGTAGAAGAGGAAGCCAGGGCAGCGGGCGCAAACGGGTTTCTACCAAAACCCCTCTATCGTTCTTCCGTCTATGCCACCATCAAGGCGGCGCTGGAACACAAGGGGCGGCAGGAGGACAATGGGGAGGAAAAACCTACCGGAAAACCTTTATCGGGCTTCCATTTGCTGATGGCAGAGGACAATGACCTCAATGCGGAGATCGCTGCCACGTTGCTACGCATGAATGGGGCGGAGGTGGACTGTGTGGAGGACGGACAGCAGGCGCTGGACGCATTCCTCGCCTCGAAGCCCGGCGATTACGACGCTATCCTGATGGATGTGCAGATGCCGGTTATGGACGGGCACGAGGCTGCGAGGAGTATCCGCGCTTCTAGGCATCCATTGGCCCTCACAATCCCTATCATTGCCACGACTGCCAATGCGTTCAGCGACGATATTTCCGCAGCGCTGGCGGCAGGGATGAACGCCCATATCAGCAAGCCGCTGGATGTGGCGCAGCTGTGTAAAACACTTACAGATTGCATCCGTAAAGCGGATTGTTAAAAATAAAAATTTGTGTAAAGGTGCGTGAGTGGCTATGGAAAAACGGAGGAAGAATTGGATCAGACAGATAACAGCCCTATTCCTGACAGTCCTCATGGCCGTCGCGCTGTTTCCCAGTGTGCTGGCGGCGGAGAAGGAACCCCGCGTACTCAGGGTTCCCTTCCCCGAGGTGGCAGGACTCACCGAGACGGCAGAGAATGGCTCCCGCCATGGCCTGGTGGTGGACTATTTAAACGAAATTGCCAAGTACACCGGCTGGGAGTACGAGTATATCGACACCGACGGCGACAGCATGATCGGAAAGTTCCTAGACGGCCAGTACGACCTGATGGGCGGTACCTACTATTCCCCCAGCCTTGAGGAATACTTTGCCTACCCAGATTACAACATCGGGTACAGCAAATCGGTGCTTATGGCCCGGCTGGATGACGGCAGTATTAACACCTACGACCTGCGGAGTCTGAACGGCAAGACCATCGGCGTTTATGAGCGAGCGTTAGAGAACATCCGCCGGCTGCGGGAGTTCCTGTCCATGCACAGCCTGGACTGCGAGATCCGTACCTACTCTTACGAGCAGCTCGGAAAGGATGGGAACCTTTATCCTTATCTGGAAAACGGTGAGGTTGACCTGCTGCTGGGGAATGGGTTTGAGGATCCGCCGGAATTTCGTATTGTTACGGCCTTTGAGTCGCAGCCCTACTACATCGTAACCAATGTGGGCAATCAGGAGATCCTGGACGGGCTGAATATGGCTTTGGAGAAGATCGCGGACTCCAACCCCAACTTCAGCGCGGAGAGATATGCGGTAAATTTCAAAAATGAGGGCGCTATCGATATTCAGCTCAGCGAGACAGAGCGGGACTTTGTCCGGAGCCGTGGCGCCGTGACCATAGCGGTGCCCAAGAGCTACCACCCTTTATTCTGCCTCAATTTACCGGATAGTCTTCACAACGGTATTGTGCCCGACGTCCTTGACAAAGTATCGAAATTTACAGGCCTCACGTTCCAATACGTCTATGCCGACACCTATGGCGACGCATTACGCATGGTCCAGCAGGGGGAAGCGGAGCTGCTCTGCTTTTATATGGGCACCGAGGAGGAATCGGTACGACAGGGGCTGACCCTTACATCGCCCTATGCGGATCTGAATAATATCGTGGTGCGAGGCAAAGCGTCCACCTATCCGGCCGATGGATTGGTCTGCGCAATGGTCGAGGGGCAGAAACTGCCCGCCGGGATCAAAGCCGCCGAGGTGCGTGCCTATCCCACCGTCACAGACGCGCTCCGAGCTGTGAACGGGGGCGAGGCGGACTTTATCTACGGAATGGCAAGCCGGCTGGAGTGGGATATTCAGCGCTATCAATTCTCCAACCTGGTACCCGTGACCCTGGTCAATGACCGCAGCGGCCTTACATTTGCACTGAAACGGCCCTGTGATACCGACCTGCTGACCATTCTCAACAAGGCAATCAACAACCTTTCCGCCACGGACCGCGATACGATTTTGGACCGAAACCTGATTTCTATTGGAACAAGCCAATTTTCATTGATGGAGTTCATTTATACCAATCCTGTGACCTTTGCCGTCGTTCTGGCGTTAATTCTCCTGGTGCTGGCGGCAGCGGCGTTTTGGATTTACCGGACCCGGATGCGGGCGGCCCTCATGCAGAGCCATTTGGAAAAAGCGGAGGCGGACAGCCGCGCCAAGGGAGAGTTCCTCTCCCGGATGAGCCATGAGCTGCGTACCCCTATGAACGCTGTGGTGGGCCTCACAGACCTCACCAGCATGATGGAAGGGGTGCCGGACGATGTGCGGGAGAACTTAGCGAAACTCCGTGCCTCCTCTCATTATATGCTGGACCTGATCAACGACATTTTGGACATGAGCCGCATCGACAGCGGCAAACTGTCCCTTGCAAACGAGCCTTTCTCTCTGGAACGCATGCTGGACGATATTCAGGCAATGATGGAGTCTGAGGCGCGGCGGCGGGACCTGACATATACGATGGAAAAGAAGATTGCTCACAGCAGCCTTACCGGCGACGGTATCCGCCTGCGGCAGGTGCTTACCAACCTGCTTTCCAATGCCTTCAAATTTACCCCGGCGGGGGGCTCAGTCCGTCTGCAGGTGACGGAGGATGCCGGAACAGATACAGAGGCCGCTTTTACCTTCCAGGTGACCGACACTGGCGCCGGTATCACACCGGAGGATCAGAAACGCATCTTTGAGAGTTTTGAGCAGGTAGGTACCAGCCGCTCAAAGAGCCAGGGAACCGGACTGGGCCTGCCGATCAGCAGCAGCATCGTCGAGAAGATGGGCGGCGAGCTGAAGGTCAAGAGCCGGCTCGGTGAGGGAAGCGAATTTTTCTTTACCGTCACCCTGCCGCTTAGAAATCCTGAAGAGGCCCTGAGGGATGGGCAGGAGGAGCAGCAGCCGGGGGACAAGACGCTGGATGGTATTAACATTCTTTTGGCGGAGGATAACGACCTCAACGCTGAGATTGCGGTGCAGCTTTTAGAGATTCAGGGTGCAAAGGTATGTCATAGTGTAGACGGTAACCAGGTCCTGAAGATGTTCTCCGATAGCCAGGAGGGCGAGTTTCAGGTAATTCTGATGGATATCCAGATGCCTGAGATGAACGGTTTGGAGGCAACCCGAGCCATCCGGGCTCTGGATCGTCCGGACGCAGCGACAATCCCAATTGTGGCCATGACCGCGAACACCTTCCAGGAGGATGTGAACGCCGCGATAGAAGCCGGCATGAACGGGTTTATCCCCAAACCTCTGGACGTGAGCTATCTCTACCAGCTGTTGTGGGATCTGCTGTATGGCGTTGGTTTTTTGTGACGGCGGCAAGCTAAAATATTTTGGAGATTGTAAGTGTAGCGGTTGAGCTAAAAAGGGCTGTAAAAAATTCGAAATTCAAAAATCAGGCATAAAAAACCCCACAAAAGATGACAGGAATTCGTGCCGTTTGCGTTTTTCTCAACTTTATCTCGTAGTGGCTTTTTCAAGAAGGGCTTTTTACAGCCCCTTTTGGTAAAATACATAGCTTTTTCATCGAATAGGCTTGCAATGGCAGTCAAAAGGTGATTGTCTGCCATTTCGTTTTCCCTTTCTGGAAAATCAAATTCAGCTTAGAAACCGGATCAATTTATCCTCACGCATCGGCTTGGCAGAGTAAAAACCCTGAATATATTGTACGCCGGAAGCAGCAATCCATTCCTGTTCTTCCTCACTCTCCACCCCTTCGGAAACAATAATCAAGGAATTGATCTTTGCCATTTCCACAATTGCGTGAAGCAGCGCTTTCTGCTTGGGGTTGGTGGGAATTTGCTGAGTCAGGGAACGGTCTGTCTTGATGATGTCGACCGGCAGATTGGATAAGTAGTTGAGACTACTGTAGCCTACACCAAAATCATCCAGAGCAATGTGTACGCCTGACAACCGTAGCTTTTCAAGAGCTATGGTGGCACGTTCCATGGATTGAATCAGGATACTCTCCGTTATTTCCAACGCAATCTGATTTGGGTTTACGCCTGATTTACAGATAATGTTCAGCAGATGATCGGCGCTGTTTCTTACAAGAAGCTGCTGAACCGAAAGATTGACGCCTATGTAGGACATTCCCAGCGTTTCGCTATGTCCATGCAGGAACCGGCAGGCTCGGTCCAGTACATAATTGCCAAGCAATTCCACCATACCGCTGCGTTCAGCCAGTGCAATTACCTGTCCGGCAGGATAATAACCGCCTTCGCCATCTGATAACCGCATCAGTGCTTCTGCCGCGATAAACCGACCGGATTTGATATCTAGGATCGGCTGATACCAAACTTCTAATGTTTCCTGCCGAATGGCGACTTTCAGTCGGTGAAGAATATCGCTCTCGGTACGGATGATTTCATTCAGCTCTTCGTTGTAGCAGACAACATTATGTCCCGACTCTTTTGCATAACGAAGCGCGGACTGAATCCGATCCAGCAGCACTTCCGGATTATCCCCATTTACAGGATACCGGCAGATTGAAATCCGTACCTGTAGGGTAAACGTAGTTTTGCCTGCCAAAACAGGTTTTTTGAGCAGCAGCTGGATCTTTTCCGTCAGGGTTTTCTCATTCTCGTCCGACAGAGAAATACCCAAAAACACGTCGCCGTTTATCCGATAGAGATAGTTTCCAAATTGACGCGACAGGCGGTGTATCACCTCGTGTAGGATGCTGTCCCCAACGGCTGCATTGAATAGCTGGTTGTATTGGTTGAATGCGCAGATATCCACGCAGAACAGGATAAAACGCCGCTTTTTATCGTAGGAAATGAGCATGGAAGCATCACGCAGATACTTGGGACGGTTGCCCACATGGAACACCGGATCAAAATAGGCCAGCTGTTCAACTTTCTTACGGTATTGGTTGAAGGCTTTGGACAGCTCCATCATTTCCATATCCGTATATTCATCAAACGTGACGTCACTCTTTCCATCCGCTAGCTGACGGCATTTTTGTGTCAGCATATGTACCGGTGATTCTGCGGTACGCTTTTGATAATAGGCGCCGGTCAGCGAAAGGAGCTGTTCTTTCGCGCCAATCTGTCCGTGCTTCCAGAGCGCATATTGATAGCGGGGGAGTAAAAATATTTTTTCTTTATCAAGGTGAGTTTTCCGCAGCAGTTCCAGAGAAAGCCCTTTTGCAAAATTTTCCATTTCCGGTTCGGACATTTCCTCCCGGACCGCCACGACAAATTGTCCTTCGCCAAGGCGGCCTGCCAAAAACGGCTGTTGAATATAACTTTGCAGGCGCCCCAAAAGTCCATGAAGAAATGCGGCATCTTCTTCGAAATCTATAAGCTGGGACAGCTGGTCTGCTCCTTCATAGACCAAATAAAAGAGTGCGGCAGGCATTTCCGCTTTCGAAAACCATTGATCCAGGGCAGGAATAACGCTCATCTTGTTATGCAGACCAGTCGGCTGGTCTATAGAAGAAAGCCGTTTCAACGATTTGCTGCGGTGCAGTAATTTGCGCAGCGTAAAACCGAATCCGATCAGAAGCGATGCCAGAAGGCAGCAGAGGAGGATCGTTCCTGCCGTCTGACTAGGACTGATCCATCCCTCACGCGGCTGGATGCTGAGATTCCATTCCGTCGGCAAATGAAATGTGGTCTTGACCGCTTCCGAAAAATCGATATCCTCCCGGGAAACGGCAACGACTTCTTTTCTGCCGTTTTGGGGGTGGACCCTCCATAACTCAAACTCATATCCCTGATCGGTCAGGGTTGCCAAATCGAGCTGTTTTAAGACATAATCGCGGTCCAGGGCCACAACGACCTCTCCGAGATAGGCGCCGTCTTCTAAAAAGGGCTGCAGAAAAAGAAACACTTCTCTTCCGTCCTCGGTACCGTCCAGAGAGACCGGTCCTTCTACCACCAGCTGCTTTGTCACCTTGGCCAAGGTATAACTGTAGGAGAAGTCCTTTAGATTCCGTCCGATTTGTGAACCATATTCGGCTTTGGGCAAGGCGCAGATTATAGTATCCCCCTGAAACAGGCAGACATAGCGCACTTCTTCCCGTTCCGTAAGGGGAGCTGCCGCTGCTTCAAACCAAGAGGCGCCGTCGCCTTTCCTGGTTTTTGCGATTTGTGCAAGCGGATCCGCTTCATTTAGCTCACCCTGGAGCTGAAGCAGGATGCTTTTGCTATAATAAAAAAGGGTATGCTCCGTATCCGTTTGACGGTTACCGGTAAGGACGCGGTACATTGCGGTTCCAACCGCAGCAGTCAGTGCCAGAGTCAGAAGAATCACAGTGATTATCGAAAACTGCTGTTTCAGCCGCTTTTTCATAGGGACCTCAATTCTGATAGATTTTGTAATAGCCTTTTCCATTTTGTTTTACGAAGTACAGAGCCTCGTCGGCATCAGCGATCAGCTGTTCCAAGTCCGTATCGGTATGTGCCTGGGCTACGCCGATGCTGCACTGAACTGGAATCCTCTGTCCCGCTAACCCGACTTCCGAGTGGAGTCGGAGGACCAATTCCTCCAATACGCCGCGCAATTCCAATTCATCATCCAATCCCGTCAGAAGCATAACGAACTCATCCCCGCCGTATCGACCAACCACGCCATCGTATCGTTTTTCATATTCCCGCAGAATATAACCAACGCTTTTAAGTGCCATATCGCCGGTACTGTGCCCGTAGGTGTCGTTGATATGCTTGAGATTATCCATGTCCACAAAACAAAGGGCGGTGATCATATCGGGATTTGCCTTTTTCAGCAGTGCCGTTGCCTGGTTGAGAAAGACCGAACGGGTGACAACGCCAGTTAGGGAATCCGACAAACCATCTCCCGTGAGACGGATAATCTCATTGAAATCCACGCAGTCAGGCCGTTCATCCTGAAAAATTTTCTTTTCCAGCTCCTCTACCGAATGCGTCAGTGTGTTGATGATCTGCATCTGTTTGGCGATATATCTGCGTATAAGCAGCATCAATCCGATACATAGCAGCACCGTCAAAACCATAACCAACAGCAGGCAGGGGAGAAGGTTGCGAAATACCGCCTCAAAACTGACCGAGCAGAGTACATCCCATCCCGTATGATCCACACGCTGATAAGTGGTAAAGTAGAGATTCCCGTTGCGGATGCTCCAGAAGTTTCCTGGAATTTGAGCTAAAAGCTGCTCCTGCAGTTTATCGGCAGTCGTGCCGAATAGGGTGGTCCCGCGAAACTGATCCATAATCGAGTCGCCGTAAGGCTGCCCCTCAATGCTGGACATGATTTGTCCCTGCGAACCGACGAGCACCGCCTCAGAAGCGTCGATATGAGCCGAATCCTCCAGAATTTTCACAATTTCGTCAAAATAGATGGCGCAAAACAGACAACCGGTGATATTCTTTTTTTCATCATATAGAGGCACCGCTACGGTATAGTTCAATGTGACGCCGTCCGCGCCGGCAGCGAAGCTGTCCGTGACCTGTCTGTTCCCGGTTGAAAACAGCTGCTGCATATAGTCGCGGCTGGCGAGACTGGCCGGCTCAGATCCGTCAGAATAAACCGTGATATCCTGATCCACATAGCAGATCATCATGTAGCCGAATTCCGGCGCCATTTTATCCAGCTTTTTCACTTTTACAATCGGGTCGATTGCCGGGTCGTAATATTCCGGAAGGGCTGCCAGGGAGTTTAATAATGTGATTGATTCATTGATGCGCTGCGTAATCTGCGTATGCACGCTTTTCATAAAAACTTGCGTATCTGCTTTCATATCGTGCAAGGAAAGAACAGCGCCTCCCAACAGGATCACAAACAGCGTCAGCAGACAGAATAAGACGCTGTACCACAGAACTGGAGAGAAGGAAATCTGCCGTCTTCCATTGTTTTGCTTGCCTTTTTTCATCTTGTCGCCCCTTTTCAAAAGATACAGCCACATTGGTAACGTACTTTCCTGCATGTTTACAAACAAAAACCAGCCTTGCCACGCAAAACCGGTTTTCCAACAAGCAACTGGCTGGCTTTCTTCCGGATTTTATATTAGGAAGGGAAGCCCCTATAGCTTTGCGACACTGCCTCTCAACAGCTGTGCTGGATTTTAACTTTTAAGGTGCGCCGCGTTGTCAACGGAAATGACGGTATATCATGTTCTGACACACAAAATATCTGTTCATAACGTAAGACTATAACAGAGAAAAAATTCAAATCTTAAGTATCTATATAATACTAC
>PPYF01660548.1_pt1 | contig 18528 bp, 12 predicted proteins | sample 1559871 | NCBI WGS metagenome assembly PPYF01 (sample SAMN08240021, study PRJNA423297) | Human gut metagenome, whole genome shotgun sequencing project. | reverse complement strand
ACAGCGTCTTTCGACGAATGGGGCTTTACAGTCTCTTGTCAAAGGCCTGACCACTGAATCCACAACCTAACTTTAGAAATCGCCGGATGCCGAACGGCACGTCCGGTGGTGTGGGAGGGAGCGAGGTGCAAACCCGCTCTCTACCCGATCGGTTTTTGAGAAAAGAGCGAGACCCACTTACTTGGCCATCGGCCGCAGCGCTATGGGTTCACCGCGCCGGCCGTCCGGATCGGGAAACTGATCGGGCTCCGCTGGTGCGTTTTCCACGTCGCGCAGGGTTTCCCAAGCGTCTTTCCTGTCGGCCATCATTTTGACCTCCTCACGCCAAAAGCGAATGCCGACCAAGAGGGCAATGAAGGTGAGGTAGCCCAAGAAACAGCCCCATAAATCCGCCATACCCGCCCAGTCAATGCCCCGCAGGCCAATGTCGCGCCAAAAATTGAAGATCCAGACGAGCGGAATTCCGAAAGAGGCGAACTTTACCCATCCGTGCAGAAAGCCGACAGCCATGGTGGCGCCGCCGAGGATAAAACCGACCGGCACAAGAAAGATCATGCGCCCGGCGCCCTCGCCCGGGTTTTTGCAGTTCCATGAAAGCAGATAGGCCACCCAAGTATTGGCCATGGCGCCCAAAAAGAGGGCCGGCACAAACTGCCAAATACTGCCGGCGAACCTCAGCTGCCCGAATGTGGTGAGGACCGATATGGCGGTCGTCACCACCGTCGTATAAATAAGCGCATAAGGGACGCCCCGCAAGAGAAGCGACACCAGACTTCCCGAGAGCACCGACGCATTCCACACTCCAGTGACGCGCAGCCGCCCGATGATCATGAGGCTCGTGAGGCCGTGGAACATGAGCGAGAAGAAAAGCAAAAAGTTGATGACCGTTCCGGTTGCACCCTGTCCCGTGGGATTCGCGAGATAACGAAACCCCATGCGAAGCGGCGAAAGGAGCGCCTCGGTGCCGGCAGTTGTCTGTCCAAGTGCGGAGACGCCGCCGGGACGGGAAACCGCAGTTTCAGCACTGAGCTCAGCCGTGATTTCATTAAGCTGCGAAATGAGTTCCCCGTTCTGGGCGGTATTGGAGTCGTCCAGATAGGTGCCGAGCCGGACGGTCTGAGCACCGCGAAGCAAGGACGCCTGCGCATCCTTCGGAATGAAAATCACGGCCTGCACTCGGTCGTGAGCCGTCATTCGGCGAGGATCCGCCGGGGAATGCACGACGCGCTCAACCTGCATATAGGGCGATGCATTAAGTTTTTCAATGAGCTGCGCCGACCAGCGTGACTGATCGAGATCGATGACCGCCACGGGCGCTTCGAAAACCACATCGTGGGAAAGAATGATGGAAAATGCGGCGGTTGTAATCAGCGCAACCGCAATGCCCATCTTGTGGTAGGGCGGAAACCGCCCGGAAAACATGGCAGTCCATTCTTCAAGAATGCTGCGGGAAATGCGCAGAAATCGGCGAATCACAGCTTCACCTCCAGCGTCATGCCGGTAAGGAGCCCCTCGGCCGGTTCGACATTGATGCGGACTTTGAAGAGCGTCAGATCCGCCTGGCCGCGTTCACGCACCATTTTGAGGTCCGCAAAGTCGGGCGCAGCGGTCACGGAAAGCACGGTCCCGCGCACATCCTGGTTTAGAGCGGGCGACCAGCATGTCACCTTGGCGCCCTCCTGAAAGCCCTTCACCTTGTTTTCGGCAACGTAGATGTCGAAATAAAGACGCTCGGATTCAAGCAGCACGGCCGGGGCATTGGGGGAAACCAGTTCTCCCTTTTCATAGAGCACTTCGAGCACTTTAGCTTTTTCCGGCGCCTTAAGCGTCAGGCGGCTCTGGTTGACTTTGAGCTGCTCAAGGGCAGCAGCGGAAGCCTCACGCCCGGCTTTGAGCGACTCCAGGCTGATACGTCGGTTTTCCGCAGCCTGACGAGCGTTCACCACCGCATCGAGCCGCATGCCTTCGGCCGATCCGGTACGCGAGAGCTTTTGACGGTCTTCAGCACGAGCCCCGACGCAGGCTGCATCCACGGCACGCTCTGCCGACGAGAGTCCTTCGCGCGCAGATGCGGCTGCGGCTTTAAGCGCATCGAAATCCGACTGCGCCATCGCCCCCTGCGGCAAGAGCCGCTGAGCTCTCTTCCAATCGGCCTCGGCGCGAAGCCATTCTGCTGAGGCCGACTTCCGGGCCGCCTCAGACGCTTCAATCTGACGCCAGAGGGTTTGCTCCTCAGTATTCGCTTCGGCAAGCGCAAGCCGAATGCCTTCCTCTTCGGCAGCTATCTGCGCATCGGCCTGATGAATCAGCGCCTCAGTCTGTCGAATCGAAAGGCTAATGTCTGTGCCGTCAATGGCGAGGAGCTTAGCGCCCGCTTCAACCGTCATGCCTTCTTCAATCGGACGGTCAACGAGACGCCCGCTCACCGTTTCGAATGCCGCTTTCACCTGATGCGCTGTGAGAATGCCTGCCTTGAGACTTTCAGCATTCGTCACGGCATCGTTGCGGTTTCCCAGCCAGATCAATGCGGCTGCTGCGCAGAGCACACCGGTAAAGCCCAGTGCCGTGCGCGTGATGTCCCTAAGCTGCTTTTTGGAGAGATTCATTTTATTTTGTCGGCAAATTGTTGAGAAAAAGAAAAACGCAGGCCGCTTCAGGAGAGCCCCGAACGGCATCAAAGTCTGCGGAGAAGAAAGGATCGTGTCAGTGTCCGGCCACGAGTTTCTTTAAGAGGGCAATCATCGTCTCACGTTCCGCACTGGAGAGCGTTTTGGCGAAATCGCTGACACGGTTGAAATGCGGGAGCATGGCTGACTCCAACAGCCGGCGTCCGGCGGGCGTAAGCGAAATCAAGGCCGAGCGGGCATCAACGGGATCCACGGTCTTGGCAACGAGCGGCTCCTCTGTCTGCAGCATGCGCGTCACCATGATGGAGGTGGTCGAGGGAGATACACCAATGCGCACGGAAAGCTCAACCAAGGGCACGGGTTCGCTGATGTCATAAAGAATCATCAGGAGTGCGAATTTCCCCTCTGTGAGCCCGGTATCGCGCCGAAGTGCGCCGTAGATTTCTTCACGAATCACATCGGACGCGCGGATGAGGTAAAGCATGAGCTCAACGCCCGCAATGTCATTTTCCGAAGCATTAAGGGCGCCGTGGCTCCTGCGAAGATTGTCGCGAGTCGGCATTAATCGTTTCGGCATTGCTGCTCCTGCGGACGCCCTGCTCTGTGCAGGTCGTATGTTACATTTATTTTGCCGGCGAATTATATCCCTTTCATCCGCTTTTGAGGCATTCTGAAGCGCTTATCTGGTCCGACGCTGCTTCTGAAGTCCGAGAAACTTCTCAAAACGACGTTGTCTCTAAAGCACTTCGATGGATGAGCTTCTCCGAATCCAGCCGTCGGATGCGGCTCAAACAGAACACTCAGCTGCCGCTTATTTGTATGAGCCTTTTGGGCAGCAACACTTTGCATCAGTCCTAAGGTTTCTGCCGTCCATAGAATGTTTAGAATAAAAATAGTTTAGCTGCTAAATTATTTTTGGATCAACATGTCCTGGACAGATCTGCCCGACTTTACTGAACTCCTCCTTAGACTCGGCTGCGCCCGCGAACAAATCCGCGACGCACGACATAAGCCTGAAAAATCGACGGCTTTATCCCAACGGCACCCGGCAAGATTCTCCATCAGCTTCAGCTCGTTCATCCCGAGGGGCTTGGCGTCAAAGCCTTGGCTCAGGCCGTGTCGCTCTCGCCCGGGGCTGTATCGCAAACCGTGCAGACGTTGGTCGACGCTGGCCTGATCGACCGAGCAACCGCACCCAACGACCGCCGCGCCGTCGTGATTCGGCTCACCGATGAAGGCATCAGACAAATTCATCGCCATGAAGCCATGATGAATGCCCTGCTTGACAGTCTCATTGCAGAGGCGCCGCCCGAAGACCGCGCCGCCTTTTACCGCACCCTCGCGCTCGGTCTGGCTAAAGCCCGCACCGAGTGGAGAGAGATAACGACTGCAGTGAGCAGTGATTGACCTGATTGACCGCCGGCTTTAGGCTGAATATTGATTTGGAAACACAAAATTCTCATGAAACGCTCTTCTATCCGCCTTATGACGCTTGCGGCACTCTCGACGGCATGCCTTGCCGCCAACCTCTTCGGCACCGTCCAGGCTGCCCCAGCGCCAAACGCCAAACTCCCTGTAGTGGCCGTCCAGGCCGTAGAAATGCTGCCGCAGACGGTGAGCCGCCGATTGGCAGGCCGCGTGACTGCCCTCCATACGGTGAACATCACTGCCAGAGTGTCCGGTGAAATAAAAGAGGTTGCTTTTGCCGACGGCGCGCTCGTCAAAAAGGGCGATGTGCTCTACCGTCTCGACGATGTGCAGTATCAGGCCGCTCTCGAGTCTGCCAAAGCGGCCGTCATGCAGGCTCAGGCCGAATCGCTCTACGCCGAACGCGACTATAAGCGTCAGCAGGCGCTCTACGAACAGAAGGCCTCGAGCCGCGATGTGCTTGACGCCGCCGAACGAACCGCGAAAACCTCTGCTGCCGCGCTCGCCTCTGCCAAAGCAGCGCTGATCACTGCCGAAGACAATCTTAAGCACTGTGTGATTGCCGCCCCGATGGACGGCCGCATGAGCTTCACCAACTACTCGGCCGGGAGCTACGTGACGGCCGCCGGTTCAGCAAGCACGACCCTCGCCACACTGGTGTCCGTGTCCCCCGTTCGAGTCCGCGCAGCGCTTTCGATGAAGGACATCACCGGGCTCTTCGGCAGTATTGCGGAGCTTCAAAAATCGGCCGCTGTGCAGGCGGAACTTTCGGACGGATCCGTCCTTTCGGAAATCGGCCGCATCACCGCGGTCGACAACGCTGCTGACGAGAAGACCGATACGCTCTATGCCGCTGCGGAATTTAAGGATCCTCTCAGCCGTCTCGTTCCGGGAAGCACGGTGACGATCACCATTACGCTCTCAAAGCCCGATTCTCTCTTCCCGGCCGTGCAGCCTTCGGCGCTGCAGCATGACGCCGAAGGCGCCTACGTCTGGGTAGTGAATGCACCTCAGGACGGTGCGGCCAAGACTCAAAAGCGCCGAGTGGAGGTCGGCCGTGCGGTGAACGGCCTACAGCTCATCACCGCCGGGCTCCAAAAAGACGATGTTGTCGTTGTGGAAGGCATGCAGAAGGCGGGCGAAGGGAAAACCGTCAAGGTCCTGCAGGCTGCGGCTCAATCTGCCGGCGACACCTCCGAGCAGCCGTCCAACTGATTGGGGTGCCTTGATGTTTTCCAAGTTTTTCATCGAGCACCCGCGCTTTGCCGCGGTGGTGAGTCTCGTCATCACTATTTCAGGACTGATTTCCCTTTGGAACCTCCCCGTAGAGGAATATCCGGAAATCAGCCCGCCGACGCTTTTCATCTCGGCCACCTATGCGGGCGCTTCCGCGGACGTTGTCACACAGACCGTGGCCATTCCGATTGAAAACGAAATCAACGGCGTTGAGGATCTCCTTTACTTTTCGTCGACGAGCTCCAATTCGGGCACGTACAACTGTCAAGTCACCTTCAAAACCGGGACCGACAGTGACATTGCGCTCGTTAATCTGCAAAATGCCGTCAAGCGCGCCGATGCCCAGCTGCCGAGCGAAGTGACGAAAACCGGCGTATCAGTGGAAAAACGCGGCAGCGACACGCTCGGCATGTTCGTCTTCCGCACCAACGGCGCGTCGATGGATCTGAACGAACTCGCCAACTACGTTGACAAAACGCTTAAAGACGACCTTGCCCGCGTCGACGGCGTTTCTTCGACGAGCATGATGAGCGAGAGCGAGTACGCGATGCGCATTTGGCTTGATCCGGTGCGCATGGCCGGGATGGGCATCAGCACGAGCGATGTAACAAACGCCATCAATGCGCAGAACATTCAGGCTGCGCCGGGCAATGTCGGCAGTGAAGGATCTTCAGATTCCGTCACCTACAAGGTGAATGTGACCGGCCGTCTGGCGGATCCTGCCGAATTCGGCGCCATTATTCTTCGAAGCGATGCCGCGAGCGGACGCGTTGTGCGTCTGAGCGACGTCGCTCGAGTAGAGCTCGGCTCGAGCAGCTACACCGGCGGCACCACCATCAACGGCGAACCGGCCGTAGGGCTCGCGCTCTACCGCAGTCCTGACGCCAATGCGCTCGCCACGATGAACCGCGTCAAGGCCAAGCTCGCTGAATGGGAGCCGCGTCTGCCCGAAGGCGTCACCGTGAGTCCCGCCTACGATCCGACAAAATTCATTCAGACAACCATGGAGGAAATGGTTGTCACCATCCTTTCCGCCCTTCTGCTGGTGATTCTCATCACCTGGGCGTTCCTGCAGAGCTGGCGGGCTACGCTCATCCCGGCCGCGGCGATTCCGGTCTCTTTGATCGGCACCTTCACCGTCATGGCCGCTTTGGGCTTAAGCATCAATACGCTCACGCTCTTCGGTCTCATTCTTGTCATCGGCTCGCTCGTTGACGACGCCATCGTCGTCGTCGAAAACACCGAGCGCCTGATTGCTCAGGGCCTCTCGCCGCACGATGCGGCCGTCAAGAGCATGCAGGAAATCACCGGCGCCGTTATCGCCACGACGCTCGTCACGGTTGCCTGCTATCTGCCGCTCGCCTTCTACGGCGGCATGGTGGGAGCAATTTACCGCCAGTTTGCCGTCTCCATGTGCGTGGCGCTCTCTATTTCAGCCGTCGTTGCGCTCACGCTCTCCCCGGCGCTCTGCGCACTCGTGCTGCGCCCCGGCGACGGTGCAGCAGATGCCGAGCAGGCTTCGCAAGGATTTTCAGCAAAGTTCTTTAAGCCCTTCAATCGGTTCCTTTCAGCCTCCCGCGAAAGCTACGTCCGTGGCTCGGCCTGGCTCATCCGCCGCAGTCTGATTGCGGCCGTCGGGATGATTGCTGCCGTGGGCGTCACCTGGTTCCTCTATGGGCGGATTCCGACGGCCTTCATTCCTTCTGAAGACAAGGGCGTTATCTTTGCCAACATCGAGCTCCCGGCGGACGCAACGCAAAACCGTACGGAAGCCGTGATGGAAACCGTGCTCGAGCGGCTGCGCACCATTCCGGGCGTGCAGACCGTTATGCAGAATGTCGGCATGAGCATGCTCTCCGGATCCGGTGAATACGCCGGCATGGCCGTTCTGGACCTCAAACCCTGGAACGAACGCACGACCCCGGAAACGCAGCTTTCAGCCATTCAGGCTGAAATTGCCAAACGCACCCAGGACATTGCCGCCGCGGAGATTGTCTCTTTCACGCCGCCCGCCATTATGGGCCTGGGCGGCACGGGCGGCGCATCCTTTGAAATCTGCGGCGTCGGGACGGTCGATACGGCGCATCTCTCAGATGCCGTGAACCGCTTTAAGTCGGCGCTGGGTGAGCGCCCGGAAACCCTCTTCGCCATGAGCTCCTACAGCGCGGACACGCCGCAGCTGCGCTTCACGCTCGACCGCGAAAAAGCCGAGCTCCTTCAGGTGCCCGCTTCGGACGTCTATTCGACCATGCAGACGCTCCTTGCCTCCTACTATGTGAACGACTTCACAATGAACGGCAGCAACTACGAAGTCATCGTGCAGGCCGATTCGAAATACCGCGGATCAAACCTCTCGCTCGAAGAAATTCCCACGACATCCTCTGACGGCAATATTGTGCCGCTCTCGGCTCTGGGCTCACTTTCCTGGGAAGTGGGTCCCCAGCAGATTACGCGCTTTAACAAGATGACCTCCGCGGGGGTCAATGCGCAAAGCGCTGCCGGCGTGAGCTCAGGGGCCTTTTATAAGGCCATTGAGGATACGGCCGCCGCGTCGCTCCCCAAGGACTATCACATCGAGTGGACGGGCCTCTCCTATCAGGAAAGGCAGAACGCCGGTCAAATCGTCACTTTGATGGGGCTGGCGCTTCTCTTTGCGTACTTGTTCCTCGTCGCACAGTATGAAAGCTGGACGATTCCGCTCTCGGTCATGCTTTCCGTGCTCTTTGCCGTCATGGGAGCGCTCCTGGGGCTCGAACTCACCGGCGGCGACATGTCGATTTACACGCAGCTCGGCATGGTGATGCTCATCGGCCTGGCCGGCAAGAACGCCATTTTGATGGTCGAATTCGCGAAAACAGCTCGTGAGTCCGGGCTCTCGATCATTGAAGCCGCCAAGCAAGGCGCCTCCATCCGCTTCCGCGCGGTGATGATGACGGCCTGGAGCTTCCTCTTCGGCGTCCTGCCGCTGGTGTTCGCGACAGGGGCGGGCTCCGCGAGCCGTCGAGCCATCGGCATCACGACCTTCGCGGGCATGCTCTCGGCCACGCTCATCGGGATCTTCTTTATCCCGTTCCTCTTCACGCTTTTTGAGACGCTCCGTGAGAAGTTTCATGCCTGGCGGCGGAGCTGATTCGAAATCCTGAAGCATTTTCCGAATCGGAGATCGAAAAAGAACGGCGGGGGCCTCCTCAAAAGAAGGCGCCCGCCGTTTGTTTTAGCGTTCGACCTCAGGCCGCCGCCGTGCAGTCAGCCACAGTGAGATGCATGTGGCGAGATCGAGATGCGACGCTTAAAAGAGCGCGATCAAGGCATCCACATCCTTGGGATCCGTTGCCCATGAAGTGGCAATGCGCTTCACTACATGCTCATCATCAAGCCGTTCCCAGAAACTCATCTCTACAGACTGACCCAGACGATCAGCTTCCGCATTGGTGAGCCGCAGGAAGATCTGATTGGTCGTGCTGCCGAAAAGCAGTTCATAGCCCTTCTTCGTCAGTGCCTCACGAATGCGGTCGGCCTCAAGCACGGCGTGACGGCCGAGTTCAAGGCCAAGCTCTTCCGTAAAGAGCGCATCGAACTGGATGCCGAGCACCTTGCTCTTAGCGAGCATGGCGCCGTACTGCTTCATCAGCGTGAAGAACCCCGGCACCGTGCCCGCCTTGGGGAACACAACCGCCTCGCCGAAGAGCAGACCGCACTTGGTCCCGCCGATATAGAAAACGTCGGTGAGACGAGCCAGGTCCTTGAGCGTCACATCGTTCGAGGCGGAACCCAATGCATAAAAAAGCCGTGCCCCGTCAACATAAAGCGGTGCGCCCCAGCGGCGGCAGACCTCCGAAAGTGCAGTCAGTTCCGCGAGCGAATAGACGGTGCCGTATTCCGTCGGCTGCGTGATGTAGACCATGCCCGGCTCCACCATGTGAAGGCGGTTGCCGTCACCGTGCCAAGCGCGAAAAACCTTATCGACCGCTTCGGCAGAAATTTTGCCCTGGTGTTCAGCAATCTCGATCACTTTGTGACCGGAGGCCTCAATGGCGCCAGCCTCATGCACGGCAATGTGACCCGTTCGGGCCGCAATCACGCCCTGCCAGGGTTTGAGCATCGTGCTGATCACCACCTTGTTGGTCTGCGTTCCGCCGGAAAGAAAACGAACTTCAGCATCCGGCACGCCGCAGGCAGCGCGAATTTTTTCACGGGCAGCATTGCAAAAGCAGTCGCTTTCGCTCTCGTCATAGCAGCCTGTCTTCACGAAGTTGTTTTTCATGAGCGCCTCGAATACCTTGGGGTGTGCGGCATCGAGATAGTCACAGGCAAAGTTCAGCATAAATAAGCTCCGCAAGAATGGGGAAAACGAATCTGAATTCAACGATGGAAAAGAAGTTTATGCCGAAGCGCCTTGTGCGTAAAATGCCCTGAATGAACATGTGATGTGCAAAATACTCACTATAAGTATCCTGCTCCCTCACGGGCTGACGTTCGATGAATCTGGAAAAAGTTGAGTACCTCCTCACCGCCATTGAATGCGGAACCTTTTCGCTCGCAGCCGAAAAACTCGGCATGACGCAGTCGGGACTCAACCGTCAGATCTCGTCGCTCGAAACCGAACTCAAAACAACGCTTCTCCTCAGAGGCCGACGCGGCGTGGTGCCGGCCAAAGGCGCTGAACCCATCATCGCCCGCCTCAGAGATTTGATGACCGCCGAACGCCGCGTGCACGAGGAAATTGCCGCTGTGAAGGGACTATTAACGGGTTCACTCACCATCGGCTCCTATTTCAGCATTTCGACAACCTGGCTGCCGCAGCTCCTCAAGCAGTTTTCCGATGCTTATCCGGCCATCACGCTTTCAACGGTTGAAGGTGCAGATGCCGAACTCATCGAGCGGCTGAGAAACGGCTCGCTCGACTGCGCCTTTCTTTCTCAGCACTCCTACGACGGCGACTTTTTCCCACTGATGGAAACAGAGTTTGTTGCGCTGCTGCCGCCCGGCCATCCTTTGATTCAAGCCGACTGCGTTACCGTGAGGCAAATTGCCGAAGAACCCTTCATCTATCCGCGGCTTCATCACAATTCGGACATTGATGACTTCTTCACCCGCCACAAAATTGAACCGAAAATTCATCTGCAGACGAATGACCCGTATTCAGCCTATGCCATGGTCAATGCCGGACTGGGCGTTTCGGTCAACAACCGGCTGCAAAGCATCAACCTCAAAGGCAATGTTGTCCTAAAGCCCTTTCATCCGCAGGAACGCGTTGCGCTGGGACTGGCCCTCCCTTCGCTTGAAACCGCCTCGCCGGCCTTGATGCGCCTCGTTTCTATGGCTCGAGAAATCGCGGAAAAACTCCCTAAAGGTCCATGGGGAGCGGCACTCCCCGCCGAATAAAGCCTTCATTTTTCCCTTCAGAACGAGAAAAACACCGATTGTCAGAAATGATCTCAAAAGCCCCCTGAGGCTCAGCATTACAAATATTGCTTCCGTATACATTTGCTGTATGATTGGCCGCTATTGTGCCGATAGAAATCGCTGATTGGCACACAGAATAGTTTTCGCCCAAGAAAATCTTCGCCCAATCCTTAAACCCGCCCGTCATGCAGAATAAATCCGCCCTTCTTCTTTCTTTGACTGCTGCTGCCGCCGCAGCAGCCCTCTCCGGCTGCGTTTCCACCGGCCCCGTCGATCCCGAAAGAGCCGCCAAACACACACCCGAATATCAGTATCAAAAAAAATTGAGCCGAGCGAATAATCTCGCAACGGAATTCGGTGTTAAGCACATCATGGATCGCCCTGCGTCGAAGGACGTCAAACTGACGAGCGATGGATCGATGCTGCTTGACGGCGCCGTCTGGGGGGCACTCCACGGGAATGTTGCAGGGAGCGGCATCCTTTCGGGAACAGCCGACTGGAACATCGGCTTCGGTCTCTGGCTCGCACAGTCGCTCCTCTTGCCCTCGACCGATCCGACGCCCGACAGCTTGGTGGGATACGTCCGCGCCGAAGAAGCTCAGGACAGGAAAGCCGCCGTCAACGCTTTCGTTGCTAGGGCCATCCCTGCCATCGCTGAATCACTCAAGAAGCAGGATCAGTTCAAGAACTATCAGATTTCATACCATATCGACGAAAAGGGGACCGGCAACAATGACGCCGGGATTGAAGTCGTCAACGAGGAATTGGGATGCAAACCTTGGAAGGACACCTTCTTGGGAATGGGTCAGTGCGGCATCGAAATTGTCAATTTCGGCCTTTGGACCTTCGCGCCGCAGATTTCAACGCCACGCTTCACCGACCCGCAGATTCAAGTCTGGTATATCCAAGGGAAGGACGTTCAGCTCAAGTTCCGCGACGCTGTTTTGAAGCCGAAATTCGACTGGGCAAAGGCCATGATGGCTGCGGCGCCTGACCTCCCAGAGTATGTCTACGCCTACATCAATACCCGCAAAGGCCCGGCGCCGGAGAAAGCATTGAACCCTCCGTTCTTTGTCGAAAAGGACCGTGTGAACTTCTTCATCATTCCCAAAAACGATGAAACGGAAGAGCCTTCTTCCGAGGAAGAAAAGAAGCCTCTCCAAGACCAAACCCAAACCACTGCCGCCAAATAACCGCTTGATCTCGAGCTTTCGGGCTGGACCTCTTGGCCTAATCCCGCAATTGCTAAAGGCGTGAGGACAAGATCCAGCCGCAGAACACGGCAGTCTGCATTTTGGGGATCACGATGGTTTTAGGCATCCCTCCGGCCGATCATTTAGGGTGAGTGAAAATCTCACTTCAAAACCAGCAGCAAAAGATTTTCCGCAGCTCGTTCGCGAAAATCCATATTTGCTGTCGGGGATTCTCCGGATATCTGCGGCGCCAAGAGCGTCGCAGAAACAGCCCCCATCAGGAGGGAGAAGACCAGGTCTGGAGAGGTACCGCGAATAATGCCTGCTTCCAATGCCTTTCTCAGTATGGGCATGGAGGCTCTTTTGAAAGGCCGCACCAGTTTTTCAGTAATGCGCGGAATGCGGCTTTCCCCATTGTCGTGCTCCTCAGGCATGGGGTCGACCTCATGCATGAGCAATGCAGGAACATCCGAAATGGCGGGACCAATTTGAACCAGCATCTGCACCCAGCGTTCAAATGCGGCTTTAGGGTGACGTTCTGCAAGGTCCGCAAGACGAACGAGTTCGGCGAGCTGTGTTTGCTGATCTAAGGCGAGCTTCTCAAGGAGCGCGTCATATAGTCCCTCTTTGCTGCCGAAAAGCTGGCAAACCAAAGCCGGCGTCACGTCGGCATCCCGCGCAATCGCTCTGAGCGACGTGCCCCCGAACCCGCAGCGTGAAAAATGACGCTGCGCCGTCTCAAGCAGTATTGAGCGGCCCGAAACTTCGGAGGCCGGACGTCTGCCGCGGCGGCGGGCGGTTCCTTCGGTCTGCGTTGGTCTTGCGCTGGAGTCCATAATGCTCTGTTCCTCAATATGCAGGCATTCAAAAATGAAAGCAGCTCCATCGCTCCGGCTCATTTTATTCAGCCGGAACGATGGAATACTCAACTCTAACGCCTCGAGGCTCAGAACTGGCCGCTATGAGCTTAAATCTTCAAAATTGGAATTTGAAGCCACGAATCATTGGCGCCGCCAAAATGAACGATATGAGCGCCGTGATTGGCCGAAGCCGGCGTCGGCACGGTCGCTGCCGAAACACTCGCAGGCACCGGCACATCACCTCCCAACACCTCCATGACAGGCGGGTGCAGCGGATCATAGGTTCCGCCGGCAGCCGGCACCGGAATGGGATGACGGCCAAATCCCATTTCAAAGGTCGTGGGCACAATCTTCACGCCGCGCACCTCGAGCTCCAAGACCTCCCCTTTTCGATAATGTTCGCCCATCGGCCAGACGGCAATGTCGAGCGGCACCCGTTCGCCAGGACGGAGCTTCTTCGGGTGTTTGTAGACATAAAAAGGTTCGAGCTCTGTCGTGCGCTTGGCGTCAAGTTCACGCATTGAAGCACGCAGTCTTCCCGTTGCGACAGCATCGGGGGCAATAAACTCTGGAATCGGACGATGGAGGGCTTCTCCGGTCGGCGACACTTTGCGGACAACCACCTCAACATCCATATCGTCAGATTCGGGCGTCTCCATCCAGAGCTTCGCACGCATATATCCCACCACGTCGGCATTCTCTGGGAAGACGTAGCGGAACTTGACGCTTCCGGAGGCCGAATCGTACTGCAGGGACGAGGCATTCGTCGCAAGAGACTCCGTCAGCCGACCGTCCTCGGCCAGATACAGACGTTTAAGCGTAGTTTCCGGCAGCGGCCAGTTCTCAGCAGGCACATCCACCCGCTCTGCGGTGCCGCCCGAGTCGAGCACTGAATAACGCACGCGGGGCGTCTTTTCAAATCCGTTGTCCATGCCTTTGAGATAACGGTCAAAGAAGGCCAGCAATTCCGCACGGTACTTCGGTGAATAAAGGTCATACCATTCATTGGTGTTGTTGACGCGAAGCCACTTGTCTTTGGAGGCAATCCGCATAAAGCCGGCAAACGAGCCGTGTGTATGCACCGGATTGGTATAACTCGCCACCACATAAGCGGGCACTTGGATTTTTTCCAAACGCGCAGCCATGTTTTCCCAATACGCATCCTTTACCAGGTGCGTGGCAATCATGCGCGGCTGATCCTCAATGTAGTTCGGACCGGCAAAGGTTTTGATGATCACTTCCGGGAACCCGGGCTCGGGGATGCCGCCTCGCGTGCCCGGTTCTTCAAAGTGGTCGCAGAAACCTTCCCACGGCGCAATGGCAGCAAGGTGCGGAGGATTCTCTGCAGCGATAAACCATTGCGAAACCGTTAGCCAGGAGTTGCCGGCCATGCCGACCCGGCCGTTGCTCCAAGACTGCGCAGCCGCCCATTCAATGAAGTCATATCCATCCTCAGCAAGCTGACGCCCCCAGTAGGAAATATCGCCTTCAGAATGCCCCACGCCGCGGGGATCAGGGTTGAGCACAACATAGCCCTGCGCTGTCCAGAATGCCGGATCGGCGCCCTCAAACTTCTCGAGCCCAGAAACAGCATTCTGCGGAACGCCCGAACGCTTGGGAACGTCATCCAGACGCTGACCGCCCACTGTTTTGCCGTAGGGACTCCAGGCCACAATCGCGGGATGGCGGCCATCATCATTTGGACGGAAGACATCGGTATAGATGGTCGTGCCGTCGCGCATTTTCAGAGCCACATTTTCTTCAAGCACAACATCGCTTTCAAGCGGCGCTCCGCCGGGCGTTCTTATTTCACCCTTTTTAAGCAGAAACCGCCTGCCCGGAACGAAGTCGTGCGGCATGCGGGCGCGCACGGCACCAATCTCCATGGCACGACGGTGCGGCACGGGATAAGCGTCGTTGCCATAAATGCGGATCTTTTTATCAATCACATTAGGAAGTAATCCAGTGACGCGATTCTGTACGGCTCCTGCAGTCGTGCTAAAGGTCGCTGCGACGGCCGCCCCGACGGCGGAAGTCAGAAGGGTTCTGCGCTGCATGACATTCATTCTCCATTAAATGAACATGTGTTTATTTAATGGAGAGAATATACACCTATCTGGCGGCGATTGTCAGCAGTACCCTGCTCTGCTTTTAAACAGCTGCTGTCAGTCTCAGCCCAATCGCCAAGTGCCAACACAATTCTGATAATTTTGATTGGGCTTTCTAAATTCAATATGGCTTCGCGTTGTGCCCTTCGTCAGACGGCGCCAGCAGAAGCTGATATCAAAGCGAATAAAAATGCACTGGGGGCGGCATCTATCTGGTTGTAATCGCCAGCTCTTACAGCGTGCACTGTGAGGACTGAAGCTTCAAACTTCGTTTCTCAATGGGCAATGCGCCGGGACAGTTCGTCACACGGCGATGCCGGACAGAAGGAGGACGAGATATAGAAGCCGAACGATGTCGATCGGTTTCTTAAGCCTCATACGAAAAAACTGACCATAGTCTGCCGCTCAATCGTGAATGTACCCTAAGCAATGGGCGGCAGCTTTCGTCTTCGGCAAAGCCGAATTGATCAGCAAAATGCAAAGGAGGTGCGGGTATTCATCCCGCACCTCCTGCCTGACCTTAAGCTACTTATTAGAAACTGTGGCGAAGGCCGACATTAACGCGCCAGGGTTCGGAGAGATCAGCGCCGGAGGTGCGCTCGACATCTGCGTAGAGCTGGGTGAACGGCGTGAAGTTGAAATTTCCGCCGATACCGTAGGAGAACCAGGAGTCATCGAGAGAACGTTTGAAGGTTCCTTCACCGCGAGTGAGCTCCAAATCTCCAAGGAATTCCCGCAGGACTGAAGCTTTCAGGTAAGCGCCTCCCTTTCGTTCCGGACAGCTCAGACCAACGCGGAAACCGACGCGGCCGATCATTGAATCGGTACCGTCAAGATGAGCTTTAGTGACAGTGTTGTCATTGACCGTATTAAAACTCACTCCCTCAACGTGGCCGTAGTTGAGTTCAAGCTGCGGCTCGACGAAGAGGATCTTGTTCAGCTCGAAGCGATGACCAACTTCTGCTGAGACGGAGTAAGCCGTCGTGTTGTAGTTTGCGTCTGTCCCTGCAACTGACGAATCGGATTCAATGCGGGCGATCTTTGCAATCAGATCCACAAAACTGCCTTTGTCCCCAAGCCAAGAGGCATAGCCTGCAAGCCCGAGCATATTGCTGTCGCCGTTCCCAGATTGATAGGTAAAGTCAGAATACGTGTACGACAAGGCCAGACCGGCGTGATAGTTGCCATCCAAGGGGAGCTTGGTGTCCGCGCCGAACTGCAGTGAAGTAAAGTCGTTTTTGGCGCTCGAGTACTTCTGTTTGCCTGAATTGACACGCACCCAGATCCCGGTGTTCCCTTCACTGTCACGAAGTTCACCGAGACGTTTGTTCATGTCATTCATTTCAAGGCGCCACACCATGAAATTCTGCGCTGCGGTTTCACCAAACTGAGTTGTTTTGAAATTGAGGGTTTCATCTTGAGAAACAATATTGCCCGCTCCATCGAACAAAATCTCAACCTGGTTGTTGCTTTCGCCGGATTCAACGGTCGCTGATTCAATGCCGTCGCCGATCATGGCAGCCAGTGCCGTCACCGCTTCTTTCGAAGTCGTGAAACCATCGTTGAAGTTCCCTGTTGCGGTGACCTCGACCTCAGTGGTGTTGACCTTTTCACTGACGGCAGAACCGTCATTGAGAATTGTTCGATTCTTGATTTTTCCCGCAATTTCAACATCGGCACTGTCAATCACCACCGATGCGGAACCCACAGTATTTTGGGCGAGAAGCGCAGAAGAATCACTGCTCAGCTTGCTAGTATTAAAGACTGCACCGCCGGCGTAGACATCGCCCTTAATGACAGTGCCTTCTCCCAAGATGATGGAACTTTCTTGAACATTGGCTGAACCGGCAGCAAAGGTGGTGTTCTCATCTTCATAGGAGGCTGAAGCACCGCCAGCATAGACATTGCCGTTGATTGTGCCTCCCGTAATGTTCACAGTAGCGGAACCAACTTCAACGATGCCGCCCTCGCCGCTATTGTTTGCGTCGCGTAAGGAGGCGCTGCTCACACCGCCCGCATAAACTGAGCCATTGATAGTCCCGCCAGTAATGTTGATAAGGATGTCGTTGGACACCACTTTAGAGTAGCGTTTGTTAGCTATGTCTGTTCCGCCGTATGCAGCGACACCGCCGCCAACAACGGCACCGTCAAAATTGGCATTGTGAATCTGCAATCCTGCTGAAGGTTTTTCCTGATAGAGCTTTTCAAGCGTACCGCCAGAAATATTGATGACGGTGCTCCCCTTGACAATGGATTCGGTGTAGCGCGGGGAATTAGCTCCAGAATTCTTATTACGCCCGGACTCGCTCCAGCCGCCTCCCACAACACCATGAATTTTGCCGTTGCTTACATCGATCAGAGTACTGCTGACTTCAGAGATCCCTTCTAATTGATCGACTGACTCCGATGAAATTCGAGCCTTCCCGCCGCCGATTACGGCTTCATTGATGTTGCCGCCGGAGACAATGATATGCGTATTACCGACAATACTCCGAGTGAGACAGTCAGAGCGATCAGCTGAAGCGTAACCATTAACGGAGCCTCCGCCAATCAGCAGGCCGTTGAGAACCCCGGACTTGAACTCAATCAGTGTATCTCCAGCAATCGTGGTTACACCTTGATTGTCATGACCTGGAATATTGGACTCTGTATAGTGATAGGAGTTACCGCCAGCAATGATGTCACCGCCGCCCGCCGCAGATGTACCGGTTACGTAGTCATTCCCTACATCAATAAGAATCGAGACATTTCCGACTGTGCTTTTCGAATTGACTCCCTCTGCTTTCCCGCCGCCGAAAATATCATCTATGCCGGCAGAACCTTTTGTCAGGGTAAGGGATACATCACCAACACTTTTGGTTTCGCCGCTGTTTGCGTAAACGCCTCCGTAGACAGAAATATTGGACTCAGACAGAACTTGATTAATGGTCTGAGAAGTATTTTGTCCAACTTTTCCAAAGTACGTGCCGTCAGGACGCGCTTGAGCATCACCGATGACAGAGATGGCAGCAAATAGACTCAGGCAAAAAGCGGTTTTAGAAAAAACCGTTCTGCGAATGGGGGGGGGGGTACATAATTCGGATCCTAAAATAGGAATAATTAAAAAGGGTTCTTAGAGGAAAGCGAGAAACCTCAAAACCTCAGAGAGCAGTTCCAAATGCCGAAGATTTGCCGACAGGAATGGAGACTCTCTCATAGTATACGGTACTTTAGGAAGCAGTAAACCAACCGTCGTTTTGAAGAGCGTACAGTTCTGCGGCCGCTTGAAGCGACGAACAATTGCTCTTAGATGCCATAAGGCGGCGAACTGTCTTCGTTTGTTCATGTCAAGAAACCAGCTCATGGAATGTGCTGAATGTCGTGTCTAAACGGAGGCTCTGTAAAAACACCGATGAAGTTCAGGTTGATATGAGCGGAGTCAAGAGCGCCAAGAACATCTGGCTGCCGAGCATAGTGAAGCCCTGTTCCGAGTTTGACCATATCAACGACCGTATGAACGTCGTTCAGGATCCTTTTATCGCTCTGAGCATTTATCGGGCCCGCAACAGTGTCGAACAGAGCTTCCAGCAGTTTAAGAATCAAACGGCTGGGGATCGTCTCTACGCGACCTCAAGCACCTACATGGGCAAGCTGTTTGTCCAGGTATTGGCCCAGTCACTGCGCCTGATGA